>Ga0099822_1005900_pt1 | contig 15988 bp, 10 predicted proteins | sample CowpeawhiteBW_FD_76839 | JGI IMG/M metagenome (GOLD analysis project Ga0099822, IMG submission 76839) | Root nodule microbial communities of legume samples collected from California USA - Cow pea white BW | ecosystem: Host-associated > Plants > Roots > Nodule | place: USA: California | collected...
CAAATATATAAAATTTATTATATATATATATATATATATATATATATATATATATATATATTTTGGTGAAAACAAATTTTATGTATTAAAAATGTTAAATACCATATTATGTGAAGATCTCAAAGTGTAACCCATTGGTTTATCTTAAACATTTAAAAATTTTGCACGATACGAAGAGCATTATGGGATTCGAATAGGGTCTTTGTGCAGATCAACAGCACCGAAGCAAGACAAATTCTTACGTCTTCTTCGAGCCGAAAGCAAGCTGAGAAGAAATACTTGGGGTTTTGTGAAAGTGTCACGTGAGGGATAGTATATGCACGTGACCGAGTAAAAAGAAAGATCCTCAACCAACAAGCTAATATTATATTTTAGAAATTTATATAAATAAAACACTATTTTGTTTTCCCTTATCCAGTGACCTGTAGGTAAACAAAGCAACAATTTGTATAAATAAATCACTATTTTGTTTGTATTAGGTTTTTAACACACTCGTTGACTCAACCAAATTTCACATAAATTATTCAATAAGTATGTTCGATGTTAACTGAACTATTTAATAATTTTCTCAACAACAATTATTTATTTTACTTTACCATTTTTCACTTGTCTAAATGGATGTGATTCTCCGATAAACATTCCATTATTATCTTTAGATACGAATCCTGTCTTTATTTTTATATGAAAATGAAATTTCTGAAAGTACCATTTTCCTTATGCAAAAATGCCTTGGAGTGCTGGTCCACAGTTCCACATAAGTTTATGGAATTAAAAGAAAAAAAGTAAAAAAAAAATATTGATATGTTAATTTGGAAAAGGAAAAGATATGGAGGTAAGTGGAAGATACATCTAAAGTGATCATAAAGTGATGTTACTAAAGTCAAATATTTTTTTTTTTTTATCTTTATCAATCGGGTCTTTAAAATATAGTAACATTTTAGGAAAATCATGTGTCATATAATAAATCAGTAAGACCGTTCAATAAACATAAAAAACTCTTATCAACTTATTATATTTATATTGAAAAAAAAATACTAAGATATGTGATATACCGTTTAAATAAAATAAATCTACTCAATAAAGTATCACAAAATTATAATATTAAAGGAGCAAACAGATGAACATGAAGCATAAGAAAAGAACTCATACAGTCATCCGTAAGAGTATTGGAAGAGGAGACTTAGGCATACTACCATGCCCTGAACAAAAATTTTCTAAGAGCTGACAGTGTAACAGTTTTCAAAAGAGGTTGCCACTAAGACAACTATTACAAAAAGGCCCCATGACCTGAAAACGGCTCCTAAGAGCCATCAAAGCAGAACACTCTAAGTTGCATCGTCGCTACCACCAGACCCACCTTGAACGTTCCTCTCATATGCTCCCACCCAGAAGTGATCATCGCAAAAGAAAAAGAAAGACAAGCACAAACACGAAAATGGAAGGATAAGCTAGTGTAAAATCATTTAAACATATTATAGCAATCAGACACTTAAAACAATTCCAAGTATACAACATATTAGGCATAATGAATCATGTTATAGCAAGCAAGCAGGACACTATGACTCAATTATCCGAATACATATACTAATATCGGATTCACTGGACGCTTGCACTTGTGGTGGCGGTGGCCTCTACTGCTCTGCAGAGTCATTGCCAATAGGTTTCACCCTACCACACACAAGATTAGCCTTTAAGCGTCTAAGGCCATTATCCTGCCAGAGACTAGGGTCTCCCGCTACTCTCACCACTTGGGTCAATTTGCTCTACTTGAGACTCATTGACCTTTTAGTGTTTCGGGATGCGATCCTTACTTGAATCTTTATCTTAATATATACACTACACACCACCATGAGATCTCCCCACGAGACTCATGGAATTACGCCTATCTCACACCAAATTCATGTTTCGTACCATAACCACCACATTTATCTCAAACATTCAATTCTCATGCAAGTTCTCAACCAACCAACCAAAATCCAACCAACATACCAATTTCAGTCCATAGGAATCAAACAATCATGTATATTCACATACTTCAGGTTTTAAAGGGATAATTAAACCAATCACGCAAACCATCAACCAATCAGGAAAGAAAGCAGAACTAAATCACCCCCCTACAGCAGCCTCGCTCAAGCTAAGCGCCCTCGCTCAGGCGAGGAAGGTTGCCTCGCTTAAGCCGTAGGCTCTCGCTTAGGCGAGTCTGCAAACAGTGGCCCTGGGAGATTTTCTCGAATTCTTGCTTAGGCGAGACCTTCTCGCCTGAGCGAGACAGGGTGTCACTCAAAACGCGAATGGTCGCTTAGGCGAGCGCTCGAGGCAGAACCTTAGGTGAGCCTCTGATATTCTCGCCTAGGCGAGACGAGCTCGCTTGGGCGAGAATATCAACTCTCCCCTACTGTTCCACGCATGCAAGGAAGAAAAACAACTCATAGCACATCCAGAATATAAGCCAGCCATTTACACATGATTAATATACCATTCAAGCACCCAAAACACATAATAACTTGCAAGCATACAAAAATAGATTTAGAACTTGAAAACCTAGCTTCCTTTACCTTGCTTAGATGCTAACAAACACAAACAAATCCTCCACTAAGGAGCACCACAACCCAAGGACTAGAGTAGTAAGCTGAAACGTGAAAAACCAGAATAAAACGAAGTGTGGGGTCAAACCCTAACCAAAAAGACACGTCCCAAGGGTAAAAAGGAAAAATAGTGAAGGAGGCGATGAGGCTCCACTTATCTAGAAGTAAAATATCCTTAGCTAGCTCGAAACAAAGGGGAGAACCTCTGTGTCCTTGCAGAGCTCTTACAATAGACCAAGGGAGGGAACAAGAAGCTGATTTTTTTTAAAAATGGAACACAATGATGGGGTTAGGGGCTGGAGAGGGGTATTGGGTCCCCTTATTGAGCCGATCTTAGGCCCACGAATGGCTAGGTCCAAACACTTATAAAACTGAAAGGAAATGGTAACTTACAAGATAAAAAAAATAAGAAAACTATACACTTCGAATGACATTTATTGTTAATAAAAAAAATGCACTACAACAATTTTATGACAATGTAATTATCATGGTTGGAACAGCAATAACTTTTTTGTATCCTTAAATGAATATTGTTGTATGTATTTATGTAGAGGTTATTCCACATTCAAAAGTTAAAGATTATCCACATTTTTTTTTTGATATGTTAAAACTTTGAAAAAAAAAAGATGTTACTCTATCAATTCAACAAAGCGAGATTTGGATGTTCATGGCCACAAAGGACACCAAAATCATTCTATAATAATAAACTAATAGATTTGAATTGCATAAACTATAATAAACTAAAGCATAGGAGGGATAGCTTTTTTGGAAGTTCCAACAGAGTTATACGAACCTTGACAACGGCACCACTTAAGCACCGTCCCAGAAGTTGATTGACCAAGAATAAAGGAAACGAAAACGTGCGTTCCATTCCATGCATCACCATCTTTTCAATTCTGTATTATTGAATCCATTTTCATGGAATAGGAGCCATGCTAGAAAATCAGACAAACTAGCTTAGCTCAAGGAATGGACAACAATGTTTACTAACCAGTCAACCAAGCCGAAAATTTATGAACAAATTTGAATCGTTAGCACAACAAAATTATCATTTTAAAAATTTCAAATATTTTTTATTTTTATTCACAAAAAGAAATATGTCTTCTTTAATTACACATTAAAGAAAATAAGAGTTTTAATTTTTTTAAGATCAAGGAAAAAAATATGTCAGCTGCACCGAGCCATGAGAAAGGAGCACGTAAATAAAAAGCAGCTCCGTGTCGGTAAAAGGTCACTACCATCAACGGCTTCCATAGAAGTCACTTTCTCTCACTGGAAAAAAGGCATAATTATTTTTCAAAAAATTAAAAAATAATTTATATTTATAATATTTCAACAAAAAGCCCTTTTGTTTTCCACTTCCCCCACCCCACCCAACTTCACTTTTTTCTTTCTCTCTTCTCTTCTGCAACTTAATAATCGATGCATTAATGGCTTTATCTGTCTACTACACTCTCCCTTTAGAAGAAGATCACGATTCACACGCTTATTCCCATTCAATGCATCCACTTCTGTTATCTCAACACAACCCTGCATAAAACAAAAAGAAAAAGAGAAATTCCCACCACCATATTCGGCCTAATTCCTGACACATCTTTCGCCTCTCTCTTTCTCCCATTCTTTAAACGCTGCCGTTTCTTCCCATTTTCCAGACTCGAAAAGCAACTTACACTAGTTCTTGCTGAATTTTTTTGACTTCGTGTGTGTGACCTGACCACAGTTTAATTGTTTTTTCCGTTTTCTGTTACGAGTTCAGTTGAGTTGACTCGTTGATCTGCCGGCGACTTGACTCGTTCCCCTCTTTTTCACTGTCTTCTGTGTCGAATCGAACGGCTTAACTGAAACACTGTCGTTCTAGGTGTCGATCTCGGCTTCGGTTACCCCTCGGGGACAATCATGAGTAAAGCTTCGATTCTCGAAATCGAACCCAAGGAACTCAAATTTATATGTGAGTGCATTTTCACATTTTTCGATTAGTTTTCGTGGCCATGCATGCTGATGATGCTGTTGAATCTGTTATTACTTGTGTTTGTGATGTTGAATAATATGCCGTGATCTTTTGCCTATGTAGTTGAATTGAAGAAGCAAAGTTCTTGCTCGGTTCGGTTAACTAATAACACCTTCGACTATGTGGCGTTCAAGGTCTGAACACCTTTCTTTTGTGCTTGTTGCTTGGGGCTAGGCGCAGGGCTGGACGGGGAGATTAATCATTTTGGTATTATTGATGTTCGCAGGTGAAAACGACGTCGCCTAAGAAATATTCGGTGCGTCCAAATGTTGGAGTCCTCGTGCCGAAAGCTACTTCTGAATTCATCGGTATAGCTTCGTCTTATGTGTGTTCTTGTTTGGTATTTTTCCCTTTTGAGATACTTGATTTGTCATTATATACATTAGTTAATCTCTCTCGAGAATAAGTTTAGTCATTGTGGTGAATTATTTTGGGATGGAGGCCTAATTGCCTGAATTTGGCACGACATAGTTTTCTTTGACTACTTATGTTGCTTTTCAATTTTAAATTGCTGTAATTGCAACCAGCTGTTTTTAGTGAAATTTTGTTTTTTCAAAGAATACTAGTTTTCCCAAAACAATAGCTGAAGATGAATCCTTAAATATGGAAATTAATTTTGGCATCGAAGTTTCTGTCCTCTTCCCCTCCCAAGTTCATTTTTTATTGTTTGCATTTGTCATCAAACAGTTACAATGCAAGCCCAAAAGGAAGCACCTGAAGATATGGTGTGCAAGGACAAGTTCTTAATCCAGGGCACAGTGGTTCCTGCCGAAACAACCACTGACGAAGTTACGTCTAGCCTGGTATGGATATTTAATAGTGTGTGATTTGGTACTATGGTAGATTTTATATTGATTCTATATTTTGACTTATTGTTTGGTAATGTCAGTTTGTTAAAGATGGAAGTAAATATATAGAAGAGAATAAGCTGAAGGTGACCCTGATCAGCCCACCCAATTCACCTGATCTCTCTCCTATTAATGGTGACTTCAAGAATGGTCTTGATCATGGAAAAGTTCAGATATATAGTAAAGATGAAACCCAATCGCCAGAGCCGATGGTCAGAGTAAACTTCACCGATACTTGGCCAAATTATTATCTTTTCTCAATTTGGTTTTCGAGATATTTGAAATCCGTGAGACTAGATAATTGAATTTCTTAGCTACATATTTTGAGGGTATTTTGGTTTTTATCTATGGATTGTTATTTTCATAATTTGAGAGGTGCATCGTTAGAGTTGCAAATTTTTATGTTTTGTTGTATCACTTTGGAAGCATTGTTTAAGCATGTTATTAAATTTCTTATTTTCTGGGAGCTGTTATCTCTGCTGTTTTTGGTAGTCTTTGTGCATGTAAGTATGATCAATTTTATGATTTTAATTCAAAAGTGTTGCGCAATTCATTCAAATGTTTTGTTCTACTCATTGTGTATGTCAGGTTCTCAAAAATCCAGTCATGGTTCATGAGGTATTAAAGCTAGAAGAGGATATGGAGTTGAGGCCAGATTATTATATGGGGTTGGACAATATGAAGGATGTAGAGGAGCCAAATGAAGAAGCCCAGTTAAAAGTGTCTAAAGATAAGGAGTTGAACATGGTAAAGGATGTAGAACTGAAACCACAAAAAAAGTTAGGGGTAGAAGTGTCAAAAGATGCGGATTTGAACAATGTAAAGAACGCAGAGGAGCTGAAACCAGATAAAGCAACACAGTTCAAAGTGTCTAATGTTATGGATTATAACAAAGCAAGGAATGCAGAAGAGCTGAAACCTGAGAAAGCAACAGAGTTGAAAGTGTCTAAAGTTCGGGATTTGAACAAAGTAAAGAATACAGAGGAGCTTAAACCAGAGAGTGCAGCTGGGTTGAAAGTGTCAGAAGTTAAGAATTTAAACCCAGTAAATTCGGTAAAGGAACTGAATCCAGAAACAGAGTTAAAAATGTCAAAAGATCTGGAGTTCAAAACAATAAACAATGTTGAGGAACCGAAGCCAGGAAACGTTGAAGAGTTAAAAATGTCAAAAGATATGGAGTTGAAAGCATTAAAGAATGTTGAGGAACTGAAACTAGAAAAAGAAGCCGAGTTAAGAGTTTCAAAGAGTATAGAGGAGCTCAAATTATTGAAAGCTATTGAAGAGATGAAGTTAAAGCTTGATGGACTTGAGTCAAAACTAAATGAGGTTTGGCATGCCACCATTCTTTATTGTTGAAACTGTTTATCTGCTTGCACGTGTGACATGCTTACTAGTAAGTTGCAAATTGAAGCAAATTTGGTTTATAAATTTTTTTATGATCAGATCAGGAGTTTGATTATTTTTATGCCTTCTCATGGCACATTTTGGGCTAGTTTTCATTCGAGAGGTTTGAAGAATGAAATATTTTTTAGACCCTTTTCAGTTTACTGAAATATTTATTAGATACTTGTTTTAAACTATATGGCTTCACAGATTTTTGTGTGATTGTATGCTTGATTGCTATTTACATTACTTTTTCCCTTCCTTTCATTTGATTGATTTGAGATCCACTACATTGTGTTTAACAAAATATAAGTTGGAATTAGAAAAACCAAAGGATACAGCCTGGCTGCTCTTTTTACTTTTTAATATACAGGGGTGCAATTCGTGTCATGATTAGGGTCACAAAATGGTATAACTGTATTAGCAGACTCTTACATTCTTCTTGACTTGATTAGTTTGGCATTTTTATATACTTTATTTTTTGAAAAGTGTTTTTTTTTGTTGCAAATAGCAATGGATCAATGGATCCTATGGGTTTCCTCATTAAAACGGGGCGAAAGTAATAGTGGGTCTTGAGAGGATATTGTTTCTTATTCCTTGTTTCTTATTTACTCTGCAGTCTGGAGTAACAATATCTAAGTTAACAGAGGAGAGGAGGCTCAGCAATCATGAGACAAAAATCTTGCAAGAAAAACTAGTAAGCTTGGGAGTCACTACTGTATAGTTTTATTACTAGTATTTATTGTGACCTTTATTAATTGGTTCTTGCCATAATTCCTGAGATGAATATAAGTCGTCTGCCATTCTGGAGTTTGAATTACTGTCGACACATATGATGCTTTGTCTTGAGAAAGTAATAATCAGTATTGTAAATTAGATATGTGTTGCTTTAGAATTATTCCCCGTGTACATGCATGAACTTTTGCAGTTTTATTCCGTTTGTTCTTTCAGGGTCAGTAGATTTCATTTCTTAATGGTGGTTTTATTCTTTTTGTAGGCAGATCTTATTAATAAAGGTCCAAGAAAAGTTCAAGTCGGATTCCCACTTTTATACGTCTGTATGGTGGCGCTTGTCTGTGTCTTCTTGGGATACCGTTTGCACTCGTAATACCGTCTGCAGGAAGCTACTAACATTTTGAATTTCCCTGAATTTTTTAATAGCAGAAGTTTAGGCATAAATCCACCTTATAAAATGTAAGTGGGGAATCTGTATACTTGACGGTCAGTGATATTCGATCTGATCTCTGTAGTCATAGTTCATAATCATGTCCGTCTCCTCATTTGTATATGCAAAGCTACTCAGGCGTACAAGTACAAATAATAAGATATGGCTGTCTGGTAGATAGATCACTTATGTTGATAGTAGAAAACTGAGTGTTGTGTACGCTCCTTGATATTTTCATTTGTTTCCACGTTGATCCATGTTTTCTCAGCGGCTCTGAGAAGTTTCCATGTGAAAAAAGGTTATTTATAATCACCTTACTTAAAGTGGAATACTTTTATTCCAAACAATATTTGTTTATCCTCCCAATATCATGATTGTGTTTGAGGCCGATGATTAACACCACCAACTCTGTAATATTAATAACCCCTGTTGAGGCCAATGATTAACACCGCCAACTCTATAATAATATTAATAACCGCTTCCTTCGTGGAAGTGAAATCTCGCAAGTCATACTGATTTAAACCTTAGAATAAGTAGAAGAAAATAAAAAGGTTATAATCCCAATTATGCACCTTCAATTTATCTACGGCGAGCACAGACATTTTGGTTATTTTTCTGACAACGCAATACGAGCCTACGGTTTTATGTTTAACATGCCATACATTATTTACTTTTTGTGTTTTGACATACACTACTTTAATCGCAAGCGTAATGAAATAGACAAAGGAGAAAGTAGTAGTTAATTTGAATAGCAATTATCTCTATGTATGGCATGTACCCCACGCGACACTCATCTTCTATAAATTATTCGCCTGAAGGAATAGTAGAAAGACGAAAGGTGGAACAGATGAACGAATGCAATATCTTCTCTTTCCCATTTGCCTATTTTTCTAAATAAACACATTTTCTTTCTTTCTTTTCCTCTGCAGCATAACACACTAGTTCAACCTCACTTCCTCGCCAAATGACGATCAGCAGCAGCAGCGCCCGGGTAATGATTTTCTTTTTCTTTCTTTCTTTAATAAAAAACGAAACTGCTCTGTACACATTCTCTGAAAGAAAATGAAATCAGTTTTTACTTGGAATAGGATTTATCCTTTATCTTAAAACTTGAAAATCGTATTCTTATCATTATCTATCGAATATGTATCTCACTGGATATATAATAACACGGTAGCCAAATCCAGTTCCAGTGCGACGCCGGAATTCGAAATGAAGGCAGAAGAAACTCAACACTGATTTGTGGTTCAACGACGGCAGAGACGGTGGAAGAAATGGTGTTTGAGATGGTGAAGGCAAAAGAATTGGGTGCTGACTTGGTAGAGGCTCGGTTGGATTTGTTGAAGGACTTCCACCCCACTCAACATCTTCCATTTCTTATCAATAACCGTCCTTTGCCCATTTTAATCAGCTATAGGTTCACAGCATTTTCTTTTCGTTAATTGTAGGTTTCAATTCTGAGTTGTGTAACTCATGCATGGTTTCGTTTCAGACCAATATGGGAAGGAGGAAAGTACGAGGGCGATGAAACCAAGCGACAAGAAGCCCTACGTCTAGCCATTGATTTGGAGTGTGAGTTTGTTGAAGTTGAGTTAAAGGTAATTTAATTACCTGCTATACTCTTTACCTACGCTGCAAAACTCAATAAATTCATCTGTCAAAATTTTGCTGCTGTTACGGATAATACTACCTAAAAACAATTGTTCCTTTAAGTTTCATTTATTTTACCGCAGACAATATTTTATTATGATTTATCATTTCATAGATACGCGTTTTATTATTAAATATTAAATACTAATAACATTATCTGAAGGAGTTTACATTTCTCTCTTTGTGAATATCGCAGCAGAGTCTTGGAACTACAAGTTTGTAAAGTAAATAGATAGGTGCATGCAAGTAACTCTAATATTATCATCGTGTATATAATTCCTTTTTTAATAATACAAATGCAATATATATATATATATATATATATATATATATATATATATAATTATACTATCGTTATCAAACCAATTAGAATGATCCTAAACGTAACTTCAAATATAAATTACAAAAATTTACGATTTGATCACATGTAATAATCTATAATTGATACATTGTGTTTGCATTTAATCAAGTTCAAAGGAACATCGCATCAAACTAGAGGTGTCCGTGGAATGAATAATTTCAATTCAATGTAAAGCTAAATAATTGAATTGAAATTAAATTTAAATTTATATATATTTTTAGAGTAGCTTGGGTTTATATAGATTTAAATTTAAATAATTACATTATATTTTAAAATCAAATTCATATTTTAAAAAAAGTAGTTTGATATTTGTAAATTAATTTGATACCAATTTTTATTTCAAAATCAATTTTAAGTTCAAAAAAATTAAAATTATTATATATCTTCTAAATTTAAGTTTAGAGTAAAAATTTGTTGAAATCTTTCCGTATTTCATAAAGTTTATAGTTAATTAATAATTTATAGAAACGAATTAGTTTCTTTATATTTAATATAGATTTAGGTATAACGTTTGATGTGTCCCTAAATATAGGTATATATCACCTTCTAATCAGATTAAATGATGTGGAGTTTCTAATAAAGATCAAATGATTTAGAGTTTAGAACTAAAACATTAGCAAGACATGAATTAAATCTTTTAAAAATCTAATTCAAATGTTCTAAAAATCTAATCCAACTTTTTTCTAATAAATAATTGGAGTATATTTTAAATCCAAAGTAATAGGTAGAGTTGAACAAAATTAATCTAACTGCACTATATTATATTAAAAAATTGAATTATTTATAATAAAAATTGAACTGTACTGCTTTTGTTTCATTGTTCAATTTAACTACTCACCACGGTGACTTTTATTTTCTCTTTTCTCTTCCATCATCAAGTCCTATCTTATATATATAAGTTAAATCATGAATCAAATTTTTAGATGGATTAATAGATGTGTTTTTGTAAAAAAAAACACTCTTACCAAAGTAATAATATTTTCATTAAAGAATTTATTACACCTATTTAATTTTTTTTTCTTTTTACTATTCATTTCATATTTTCTTCCCTTGTTATAAAAATGTTGTATTAATTTTAGGTATAATTTCTTGTAACAACTTTTGCTATGTAACTTTCACCAACTTCAGTTTAGCGTAATTTTGTAAAATAAAAATTAATTCAGTTGAATTCAGACGATTTTTTTTTTTCACAATAGTTTTTAACATTACAGATTAATTAATTTTGTCCACCTCTATAAATAGGTGTGTTTGTGTATTGAAGGTGGTCCATGAGTTTTACAATGACATTGGATTGAAGAAAGCAGAGAGGGTGAAGATGATTGTGTCTTCACACAACTTGGAAAATACTCCATCTGTGGAGGAAATTGGTAACCTTGCTGCTACAATTCAATCTTCAGGGGCAGATATAGTGAAGATTGCTACAACTGCCTTAGACATCACGGATTCTGCACGTCTTCTCCAAGTCCTACTGCACTCTCAAGTAACTTCTCAATTTATCACTCTTCCTACATTCATTATTTATGTTTATCATAAATTCAATTTTAAATTTAAATTTTTTTACTTCTAAAATCTACTTTAAAAGGGTTTCATAAACAAGTTATTGTATTAGAACAAAATAAATGTATAGTTTTCTTAGAGTAAATCTAGATGTGGAATTGGTATTATAGTATTTTGTTTGTAAAAACATAGAAAAATATGAAAAATTTAGACTAAGAAGTTATTAATATTTGGGTTAAATATGTTTTTATCCCTCAAGTTTCAGTAAAATTTAGAATTAGTCTCTCTTCAAAACTTTTGACCAATTTAGTCATTTATTTTTAAAAATACGTGAATTTAGTCTTTTAAACAAATTTTGTTAAGTTTATCTAACATTTCAAACGCATTTCATAATAATATTTGAATTGTTTACACAGTTTGACACATTTTCGCTTTAATGTTAACTCAAATATTATCATAAAATGTGTTTAAAATGTCAAATAAACTTAACAAAATTTAGTAAGAAGGACTAAATTTACACATTTCTAAATATGGACTAATTAATATTTTATTAAAATATTCTATACAAAGAGCATAAATTATACTATATTACAATTCCTAATTTTATGGGTATAACAACATTAATTAAAGTTAAAAATCATAATCATAACAGTCTAATATCCAAAATGCAAACAATTTAAGGAGATCTCTACAAAAATAAGTCAAATATATGATTCAAACAACTCTTATGGTATCCTGTTCAACAAATTTATTCTTTCCTTAAATGGTTGTTTTTTTAGTATGATCTTAAAGTTTCAAATTTTATTTTTGGAAGAGCTTTTGTTAAAATATTTACATTTTTATCTTCGAATCAGCAATAAATTAGCTTGACTCTTCTTTCATTTTTCACATCTCATAAGAAAAAGAACTTAATATTAAAATGTTCAAGTAGAATTTAAGCCTGATATAAAACAATCCATCAAATGTTCGCATCTCTAAACAATGTCACACTTTTCACCAATGCATGTTTTCAGATGTAGAACAATTCACCAACATGAAAATGTATGACTCTCGTTTCATAATGTAACATTGTTGGTTGTGCTTGAAAAAGTAATATGCTCCTCTTGTGTTAGATTTAGAGAATTTTTAACCATGCTTAGGTTAAATTAACTAATAAGTTATGAATTATTTGAGATTTTTTAAATAAGTTTGTTTACTTTCAAGAGTCATAGATGAAATTCAAAATACTCTATAAACTTTGACAGAACTCTACATTAAGTATTCAATTACAAATGATTCAGAATACGTTTGAAAAAACTAAAGGTTGAGTGAGCGAAGTGTGTGAATGGACATCTGATATTTTGTAAATAACCAGCCAAACATGCACTAGTAAGTTTAGAAATCTGATAGTAGGTTAAATTCATAAGTAGTTCAGGTATTCACTGGCCAATTTATTTATGATAAAAAAAAGCATAACATCTGTTGGAAGTTCCTAGACTAAAAATAAGATCAATTGGTAATATATATAAGTGGATTTAAACATTATCTTATAAGTATCGGAAGTTTACATGAACTAAAAATAAGGTAAATTTGCAATAACCGTAGGTCCCAATGATAGGAATTGCAGTTGGAGAGAAGGGGATTTTGTCAAGGGTACTGTGCGCAAAATTTGGAGGATTTCTCACGTTTGGTTCAATTGAGGATGGTGCTGTATCAGCTTCTGAGCAACCAACTATCAAAGAATTGTTGGATTTATACAATTTTAGACACATTGGTGTTGACACTAAAGTACACGGTGTTATAGGAAATCCTATCAGTCACAGCGAAAGTCCTCATCTTTATAATGCAGCTTTCGAGTCTATGGGATTTGATGGAGTTTACTTGCCTTTCTTGGTCGATAATGTCTCAGATTTTCTCAGCACTTACTCATCTCTTGATTTTGTTGGATACAGGTATGATCATATCCTCCAAGATTCTTCTATTCTGTAACACAAAAATTTATGGTTTCAATCTCATGTGGCACAAAAATTTAGCAGGATCATGTAATGTAATGGTTTCAATCTCACGATTGCTAGTAATTCTTAGTTCTTTAACAAAAACAGTTACACGATTCCTCACAAGGTGGATGGACTTAGATGTTGTGATGAAGTCGATCCTATTGCTAAGGTACATACTATTTGACCTTAAGAAACCTCTGTCCATTTTTTCTATCATTTGAACTCAATTTAGCTTCCTAATCAAATCATTTTATCAGGAAATAGGAGCTATTAGCTGCATGATTAGGAGGCCAAGTGATGGAAAACTGATAGGTTATAATATGGATTATCTTGGGGCCATTGCAGCTATTGAGGAACGACTACAGGGTTTCTACATAAGTTTCTGTATTTTCTTTGAGGAAGGACTTTACAAGGTTTTGGTTTATTTATAGGCTTTTTGTTGCAATTGTTTGCAGATTCAAACGGAAGATCCATGTCTGGTTCACCTTTATATGGTAAACTGTTTGTGGTCATAGGAGCTGGTGGTGCAGGAAAGGCACTAGCTTTCGGTGGAAAACAAAAGGGTGCAAGAATAGTTGTTGCTAATCGTACATATTGTGAGAAAGTGTTGTTGGCTTAGTTTGATAATTCATTCCTTGCGATGAATGAAGATGAGGAGCAGCATAATCTGTTTATTTTCTCTTTGTTATCAGCCAAAGCCCAAGAACTTGCCAACAGAGTGGGAGGAAAAGCTATTACTTTATCTGAATTGGAGAACTTCCACCCAGAACAAGGCATGATTCTTGCAAATGCTACATCTGTTGGAATGGAACCAAAAATTCACGACTCACTCGTACCAAAGGTTTGGCGTTAGAGTTGCATATTCTGATATTGCCAGAAGTTACAATAAATTGCTCTAGAAAGTAACACTAACCATAGATTTTGAGAAGTTGGTTTCAAAAAATTGTTGAAATCAATTTCATAATACATAAGTGCAAACCTGCAAAGCTCACTTTAAAAATCGGTTTCATGTGGCATGATGCCGCATGATGTTTCGATGTTTTAACAGGAAGCGTTGAAACACTATTCCTTGGTCTTTGATGCCATTTACACACCAAAGTTGACAAGACTCCTTCGAGAAGCACGAGAAGTTGGTGCTGCCATCGTCTATGGTACAGAAATGTTCATCAATCAAGCCTTCGTGCAGTTTGAAAGGTTCACAAGGTTGTCAGGTTAGACAAGAACGAAAGAATGACAGTAGTAACAATTAATCAGCTTTTATCAAACTTTTTACATGAATTCACTGTATCTGTTACAGCTCCAAAGCAACTCATGAGGGATGTGCTGGCAAGAAATACCTGAGAATAAGATATATGAACATAAGGTACATGGAAAGGACTTGTGATCTGTTTTTAACCTTCACTCGCATCTAATGTGGGATTTTTGGTGAGAGGAACAAACTTAAGCAATTTGGTCGATTTCCCTCAAATGTATTAATTTAGATTTTGTTATAAAGTCTAATGTTAGAGTATTTGTCTATTTTAAAGATTGAAATTCTGTATGATTTTATCAATGTTAAAGTATTTAATTGTATCAGTTTACCATTCTCCCAAAGAGATAAGAAAACGAGATTTTGTTTTTGGAATTTCATTATTATTCTCACAAATATAACGACAATGTGTTAACCTCAAATTCCTTAACACAATATCATTAGAATAAAGGTATTGTTATCTCAATTTTGTTTTAAAAGACACGTGAGATAGAGGTGAAAGATATACAGAAGATATAATTATCAGTTAAGGTAAAATTATCCATCATTATCAACTTTGTGAATGTAAATAGCATTTTATTTATGTGTTATGGTGTCTTTACCAATAAAAGATTTGTATGATTATTTAAAACATGATTTTTATTTATTGTTTGCTTCTCTTAGTTACAATTTTAAAATTTTATGTAACTAATTGTGGATCTTTTCTTTTAAAAAAATATTTATATACCAATTTTTATTTTGAGGTAAGATAGATATGGTAAACTGTTGCTCCCCCGTCTTATTATTACAAAAAAAAATAATCATATTTTGGCAATTTGACGTGCCGAGAAATAAAGATTCTCTTAAATAGGTATGGATAGCAACCTCTTAGCAATTACAAAATAGGTTTAATTATACCTTTAATTCCTATTCTGGAGTTAAAATCTCAAAATGATACCCAAATTTTTAAAAGTCTTAAAATGGTTCCCTTTTTTGTTGAAACGTCTCACGTTTGCCCTTCCCGTAAAGTCAAGGTTGACGCCGTTAGAGGAAATGCCACGTGTCAGTTCCTCGATTTTTTTAATTTTTTTATTAAATTTTTTTTAATTTTTTATTTTTTTTAATTTTTTTTATTAATTTTTTTAAAAGAATCAAAAAAATTGTCACGTGTCAAGCTGTCATCGTGCCACGTGGCAGTGACAGTGACACGTGTCAGTATTACGCCACGTGTCATTTTGTTAGTCTCAATTTGGTCCCTTTATTTTAATTTGTCTCAATTTAGTCCCA
>Ga0099822_1005904_pt1 | contig 15983 bp, 13 predicted proteins | sample CowpeawhiteBW_FD_76839 | JGI IMG/M metagenome (GOLD analysis project Ga0099822, IMG submission 76839) | Root nodule microbial communities of legume samples collected from California USA - Cow pea white BW | ecosystem: Host-associated > Plants > Roots > Nodule | place: USA: California | collected...
CCCAACTCATTCCAACACATCATAGTCCACCCATGTACATAAGATCCAACTCATCATGTTATCATGCCACTTTAATAATACCCATCTTATTTAGTTCACATGCCAATTTTCATACCAAACCCATCATCTAAAATTCATGAATCATGCCAAACTTACTTAATACTCCAGTATATACATATTTCTCATCATAACATTCATACTCAAACCAATATCAATCATCCAAGAACAAACAAGCATCCAAACAGCACCCGGTCTCGCCCAGCCCCTCGCTCAGGCTGAAGAGTCTCGCTCAGGCGAGCCCCTCTTCGCCTAGGCGAGGGCTCAAAAGCATCAGGGAAACCACGTGGGATCTCGCTTAGGTGAGACCCCTCTCGCCTGGGCGAGATACTCGCTCGCTCAAAAATAATGAGCGGGTCGCCTGGGCGACCTCTCGCGAATTAGGGTTTGGGCGAGTCCCTGCTCGTCTCGCCTAGGCGAGACTGGCTCGCCTGGGCGAGATTAGTACGCCTGGGCGAGATTAGCAGGTCTCGCCACTGTTTTCCTGCAACAGTCCCTCGTACCAGCTCCACAATAGGTTCATACAATAGATTTATGCATCCAAGACCAGTATGACAACACTCCAACCATACAAACTCGAAATGACAGCCACACTACAAGAAAACGGGACATATGAGTAAGGTTTTAGCCTCTCTACCTGGAAATGGCTTGTACGAGACCTCGACATTGGACCACGGAGCACAACAGCTCGAGAGACGAACCTGGAAATGGAGCAGAAAGTAGTACGTGAGCTTTGAGCGGACTGGTTCGAGACGACAAAGCTAACCCTAGCAGAGCTCTAGTGCACTAGTGAGGGAAATGGCTGCAAGTCTGTGAATGCAAGAAAGTGGAAACATTAGGGTAACAAGAGTGGTTTTATCAATTGGGCCAGCTCTAGGCCCAAACACAAGGGGCAGCCCTTCACTTTAGGACAGAAAGTAATAAGCCCAATTTTTACTGGGCCTTACATGACACCTCTTTAACATTGTTAGTATAGTACTAATGGAAAGGACCAAACCAGATTGCATTTAAATTTTCAAAATAAAAACTAAATTGAGACATAGAAAAATGACCAAGTTCATATTTTCTAACAAAAATGGGACCAAAAATATAATGTAACCTTATTTTTATCATGGAGAATATTATTTTGATTATTTTTTATATAATTATTTTTATCATCCCAATTCAGAAATCTTCTATATCATCACCCAAAATTATTTTGATTAAAAGTTTATGCTAAATTTAAATTATTATTAGTGTAATATTTATTTTTTGTATGTTCCGTTGAATTGATGTATTACAATCATTATTAATGAATGAAAAAAGAGATTTCGTTAAATTAAAGAAAGAAACCAGAAAGATATTTGAAATATTTTTAAATTTAAATTTATTTTTCTTTCATAATTTTTTGAAAATATTTTTTAACTTTATCAAATTTATTTTATTAACGTTTATAAATTTAATAAATGTTTATAGTTATCATCAAATTTTATTTATATATAATTATGTTATATTTATATAAATTTTTTATTTTTGTTCAATTGTTATTTGATACACTAGTTTGAAATTTATATAATTATAATTTTTTTTTAAATATTTGATATAAAAAATGTAAATGCATTATTTTGACATTAAATATATAATAATATTATATATTTTTTTATAATTTTTAATTTTTTTATTAAAAGATAAATTAATTGATATTAAAAGAGTAAGATAACAAATATACACAGACATATTTATATCCGTTACTAAATACAATAATTTGATAGTATTATATATGAATACGAAAATAAGAATGATTTTTTCTTTGAAAATAAATATAAACTAATAAAATCTTTATTTTCACGGTGTCTCATTGTCCTCCCTAATAATGTCTGTGGTATTATACATATTATCAAGTGAAGGTATAATACCGTATAAGTGTAAAAGTGAGTCTTCCTAACGGGCATATTTGTCAATTTAATTTAATAGTGGGTCATATTAAATATTTTAATCTATTAGTTTATTGTTGTTTGTCCCATTAGAGATTTTTGTTTTCGACTACTTCATTGTCGAGCCTAATTCACCCATCCAACAGAATATTAGTGTGACACATTGCTCGTACACTTTTTAAAAAATGAAAAATATATTCAAAATCTTAGTTTAAAGTTTAAATGTGTTTTTTTTAAATTATATTGATTTTAGAAAATAAAAGTAAATCTATTTCTTATGGTTATATTATTTTATAGATTTTATTTCTTTAATTTTAAAAAAAGTATTCACATAAAATTTAAAAATTGTTAATGTATTTTACATTCTTCTTAAACTTGTTTACTCAAATTAATTTTATAGAATAAATAATTTGAACTTTTATTTTTTATTTTTTGTAGGTTGATTTCATAGGATGGATTAAGATTTCTATTATACTTTATATTGACAATTTAATCCTACTTCTTTTATGTCTGGCAATGATTGACTATTTAAATTACGTATAAATGAAATTTATATTTAATTAAAGAAATCAAGCTTTTTATCCAATGAGATATAAGTAGAGTTGTCAAAATAAATTTAAGTTGGACAAGTTAACACAAAACTATAGTAAAATAAGTTAAAAAGTTGTAACTAAAATTGAATGAAGTCATTTTTCACCGGCAACTTCAATGGATTGATGTTGAGTCATGCGGTAAATTTGTGAATTAACTTATTTTATAAAATAAAAATTATATTTTAAAAAATTAAAAGAGTATCACGTCCTTAAAACACTTATATGTATTATAGCTTATATTTATTTACAAATCAAATACTTATATCTAAAATTTAAATTTAATAATGTAAAAGTTAAAATTTCAAATTTATATATATGTTTTTTTTTATTTTAGTTTTTTTTTTAAGACAGACCATAGTTGGTCTGATATAGTATCATGTCAGGCAACTCGTTTAAAAAAAGGGAGTGAATGGGTCAAATAAATATAAATTTTTTAGGTGTCTGTTAAGTGAGAGTGACCGGATTTCTACAATGTTAGAATAATGTTTGATTAGCTGAACCATGTCTTATAAACACATATTAATGTTTGGTTCAGTTTTGGTTCATTCAACAAAGATTTAATTGATATATGATATTGAATATAAAGTTTGTGTTTTTTAAATTTGGTTCAGTTTTGGTTCATTCAACAAAGATTTAATTGATATATGATATTGAATATAAAGTTTGTGTTTTTTAAATTCTTACGTAAGTCAAGAAAAAGACTTAGCAAAGTGTTCCGGGGTAGGTTGCGGGTGGTAGACATAGCTAGACAAACCCTAAACCTAAACCCTATTACATCATTTTATTTTAAATCAATGGCTCAAATTATTTTACTTTATTATTTTGTCTTTCTTAACTCATTTTCCGAAACTGCCCCTTGTCTCTTCTATCATCCTTCTCTGTTGCCAAAGTTTCATATCTTTCATTAATGGTAAATCCTATAGCTCTGGTTCAGAGTTATATTAATTGCCTTTTAAAAATAAAATCTTGATGGAACCATTCAATTTTCCATAATTCGATTGTTGTGATTATTAATCTATGGTGTCTTAACATACATGAAACATGAAATAAAGAATTATTTATTGTTTTCATGTTTAAATATATTTTTGTTATTATGTGAAATTATAATTTGTTTGTATATTTTAATTTTCAAACTTAATTGTATTAACTTTTATTTTAAAAATGATGTTTGAGTTATTTGTAGTGTTTTAACATATTTGAATTCAAATATCAAATATCAGCTCAAAATACCATTTAATAAGTAAAAAACAATTAATGTTATAGGTTAAAAGAATTATATTTACTTATTCTTAAACTTTTGAAATTAAAATGTATGGAAGTTTGAACAGAAACGAAATTTTACATTTAGGAGTAAATCATTCTTAACCCTTATGTTTTAAATATTTTTTAAATGAAACACACGATGAAAAAGATTTTCACCGCTAAATAATTGAGGGTACATAGGAAAAAGGTCGAAAGTGCAAGTTCAGAGAAAGTAAGGAATCAAGTAGGGGTCAGTTTTTGGATTTATCCTGGATATCATTTGTTTACAAGCGATTTCCGTACAATATTGTAACAGTTATTTGGATAATGGTATTCTAATGGAATCTTACATTACATTACAACCTATATTGAAACTTACATTTTAGATTAACGGTTTCAATTTTTCCCTTAACGAGATGAAATGTTATGTGGTACATTCCACTCCTCATTTCTCGTACCGTCTACTTTCTGGTGCAAAGGGAGGGTTTGAACTTTGAACAGTGTTTGGTTCGTCACTATTATTCAGAAGAGTCAGTATTGGAGACCAAGAACTGAGAGTAGCATGTGAACAGAGCGAAGAATGGGGACCATGCACATTCAAAAACGATGATGATTGGTCATATATTTCATGAAAAATTGGAGTTTGGATTCTTGTCTTACTCTTTTTGCTTTGTATACGGCTGTTTCATTGTTTTGTTGGAGATGGGGTTCCTCTAATGCAGGTCAAGACAATGGAAGATACACTTGTGGCCACCCACTGCAACCACATGCCTCAGCATGGAGTTTCACCAATCAAAAACCCTCTGTCATTTGCTGCAAAATTCATTGCTTAAAGATGAGAAGGAATAAATGTACCAAAATAGACTATTCTTGCCCCTGGGGAAAATTTCGAACACAAAATCGATAAGATTTTAACTTTAAGTTTAATTCAATTCTACAAAATTAGTTTGTAAGATAAAGTTTGTATCAGTTATATATTATGAAATTTTATTATTGGTGAATCTCTTAGTCATGTGATTTTTATCTCAGAGAATGATACTATATAGTTGTAGGAGAATTACATAGTAAAATGTGATTGATATAAATTTAAATAATGACAAAAAGTGTATTGCTACAGAAGACAAATGGCATGATAATAATATTGAGACTAAAGTGATTTTGTTGGTGCGATATGGATGATTCAGTAGTTTATATGAAGCGGCTATAGAGAAAGAAAAGTTGGTTTGTCTTTATATATGTGGGAAATTAGCATTACGTTAGATGCCAAGATTTATAAATGGTGGCAAAGGCCATACGCAGAGAGCCAAAACATCAATGTATAGATGACGTAGGACTTGACCTCTGTTCCAGCGATGCATGTTTTTTTTTGGCCTAATAAAAGTAACTAACACTTGGAATCTTAGTGTCCCAAAAACTTATCCAGCTTTGCATAGTTTCCTCACTATGGTTTCTTACCATATTTACTAATTCTTAAAACTAAAGTCTGAGTTTATGTTAGTGGAAATGTTATATTACCCCAACATTTGATCGTCATCAACACAAACTATCAACTGTGATACAGCTCTTGAGATGTTTTTACTGAGATAAATTAAGAAAATTCATCACCTTTGAGGTATGAGTTAAGAGACCTTATACCACTTAAATATAAAACCTTACTGTTTATGGTTTGTGGGTCTATCTTTTTATATTGCACTCATCTTTTTTAATTTTATCTGTGATATAAGACTTTTAACTCGCTGTTAGATTCCTAACGACCTTTAAAAAATCATGAAACAGTTTTTTTTTTTTTTTAAATAAGACACTTGAGAAAAAAATAAATTAAATATACTTTTAGTTTTTAAACTTGGACGTCAAATTAGAATTTGTTCTTTTTTAAATTTTGATACATTTTAGTTTTAAAATTTAAATGAATTAATATGATACTTTTAATTCAAAATTGTTAATCTCTTTTATGTGTTAAATGATATTCTAACGAGACAATTGAGTTGAAATGTATCAAATTATATAAACAATTTAAACATAAGTTGAAATACACTTTAACGCGTCAAAAAAGTTTATGTAATTAGATCAGAAAGACAATATATCTATTTATTTTTTTGAACTAAATTGTATCAAAATTTGTGATACGAACGAATTTTAATTTTATATCTAACTTTAGCGGCTAAAAACATTTTTTATTTTTAAATATCTCAATTTGTTGACCAGCCTGAGTACCAATCCAAGTTTAATACTTAGCTTGCTTATGTGTGTATGGAATGGATTTAATTTTGAAGTTACTATAAGCTTAGAAAAACAGTTCTCTCCCCTCGTGAGGTTCCTGCAATGAGTGATCACAGTCACATCCACATGTTTGTCTGCTATTCGGCAGGAAAATAGTTTTTTGCTAAGAGATTCCTTTTTCCTTATGGAGAGTGTGGGGGGTACTTTAGTCTGTCACAGCCTCGAGCATGGAGGTGCACATGCACAACCACGCAAGAAATAAGTTAGTAATCCATGCAAAATGCTTAATAAAGTTACCCCCTTTTTCTCATCTATTTTTTGTCCTCTTTTTCCTTTCCTTTCATCGAGTGATGTTACAAAGACATTGACATAATCACACTTTTTGTAATCTTGGAACGAAAACATAATACCATAATCAATGGGTAACTTCTTGTGTTGGATATGATTTAGCACGCAAGACTATTTTACTGTTTTCCCCGTGTTAGTTGTTTCTTTCTTTGGCTGAACAAGCTTTTCAGGTTGTGAGATCATAAGCTATCATAAAATGAAACAAAGTAGACTTTTGGCAGTAACATTTCCACTCAAACTAATCAGCTATGCAAACTCAAGGATGGTGCTGGTTAATTACAATCACGCGAATGAACAAAGAACACACCAACAGTTCAAAAATGAGCTTTGTTTTTCATTCTTTTGTACTGCAAGCTGCTTTTCGAGATGATTGCAATTAGCTCATTCGCAGTCCACGTAACAAGAGAGAGATTTTGAAGATTTTTTATTGAATCTTTATCCACTGATGCTAGGAAAGAGACACATCCTGCTACAAGTTTGACAAAAAAAAGGACAAATGAAAAAGAGAAGAGTTAACCAACGATACAAAATTCTGATTAAAATCTCATTAGTTTATATTAGTATATTCTGAAGCCCCCCTTTTTCTTCTGATGCCAAATCTAAAAGTTTGAGCAAAACTGAAGCAAATGGTCCTTTCATAGTTCATACCTGAATTTTTTACAAGGCATAGCAATGAATATGAAGCCAAAACTCTTGCCTCAACCTCTTTATCATAATTCAATGATTTTAGCAGCAGTGGCGTGAGGATTGAGAATGCCAATGGTGGGAACTTTCTGTCATCAACTAAGTGAAGGTAGCTACTCATCCAAGAAATTGTTACAAGGCTAGCTCGTGCTAAACTTGGGACTCCATTGGTTAAAGAATCTGAAAGTGCCTTTAGTAAATTCTTGTTTCCACTTTGGAACAAGACACATGCTGTTGTTCTTCGCCATGTTTCAGCTTCATTGTCCTCTTCACTCTAATCAACAACATGCAACCAATCAATATCTTGAATTGCTAGTGATACTAAAAGCGGTTCCTGTTTACAGAACCAGGGATATGAAACTTGACAATTGCATAATTATAATCCAATGGTTACCTTGTGAGCTGAATCATAAACAACAATTTCCTTGCCATAAGAGGAACCTTCCATGCAATTTTCTTGAAAGCCAGCTTTGTGTAAAAATGTTCTCTCCATTAATGATTCTCCTGTATAAGTAAAGTTTCCTGCTAACAAGAGTAAAGCTCTTGCTGATTGTTCTTGTGTTATATCATTACACACTTGACAATCTAAAGCAACCACAATTGCGTCAATTGCTTCTGCTCTATAAAAGCTCTCTTTGAAAGGATCTTCCTGCAAAACAACTGCTTTTCCATTTGTGAACTCTTCAACAAACTAAACTTGATATATTACGGACTAATGGACGGTTAAACAGTCTAATAGCTTGATTGATTATAGAACAACTTGGAAAATTATTCACCTAAATGTTTTTCTCCGAACAATAAAAGGTTAATGTTTCCATTCAAGAGGGTGAAAGAATTACCATAATATCAAGCATCAATAATACTGCTGCAACCAGAGGACGTTGTTCTGGTGGAGCCCTCTGAAGATAGATGAACAGAATGTGCATTGTGTTTAGGCCACCCCATCCATCTTTAAGTCCCCTTAAGAATTTTAAAATCTTGGTGGTTCTGACAGTTTCAAAAGACTCATGTCAGCACTTTGTGGTAAAATTTAGTAAGGAAACAAATAAAAAGATATCTTCAAAAAAAGTTAGGTAATGAAAAAGTGCCTTTCAAGATAGAGCAACTCAGCTAGCACAGCAAAGGCACATCCACTGCAACTTTTACTGTTACTGAGAACAATGAGTTCTAGCAAAGAACTCTTCTTTATATTGTCAGATAGAAAACTCCGGCAGCTTCCTTCAGCATAAATGCAACTATAAATAATAAAAACAGCTTTGTTTCTTTGGTGAACCTCTCCTTCTTCAATTCTTTTCATGAGAAAGGGCAATCCCCCAAGAGAAACAACCAGCCTAGCATTCTCTAAATTCTTAACTTCATCAAAACCAGTAAGAAGTTGGTCCATAAAGTAAATTGCAGCCTCTTGAGGACAGCATTGAACTGTGAAGAGGGTTAGAACTTTGTCTCCAAATTCTAACACTCGAAGTACAAGAGACACCCATTCTGGTGATAACATCTGTTTTGCCTGTGGCTTTAACAGATAAAGCAGAACAGCAGCTTTTAGGAACAGGCCAGTTTTTCTTAAAAGTCTCACAAAGATATCTAGTAGTGGATCCCAGCTCAGTATAATTTCTCTAATTGCATCATTCCTCCCTACTAGTTCTGCTAAAACTGATATAGCCAATTCTAGAATTTCATCTATACTTGAGGCAAACAGTACCTCCAGGATAGCCTCAACTACACTAGATTGTGACACTGCTTCTTCAATTAGAGGGTCAACATGAGAGTTCAACCAAGCTTTGGCAATCACACGAATTGCAAATTCACATTCACTGAGAGTATCTGATGAACATATAGTTGTGATAGCTCCAACAAATTCGCTTGAAAGAACAGTTGCTTCGTTTCTAAATGAAGCATTGCAGGATGCGTAGTTGCTGCTCACCAAGCTTTCTGCTTGCATACTCCTACAAGAAAAGCACTGAAAATAGTCCAATCTCTGTGACCCTTGCTTTAATTCGGCATAACTATCGTCAATTGACCTTGAAGATTTTCCAAGGAATACAGTGTCTTGTTTCTGCCAAAGGTGGGAAATAAAAAGACATTATATGTTTCAAATGCATTCTATATTTTAAATCTGTCATTCAATGAAGATACTGAAACTTACCTGAAGTGAACTGCGGTTGTAGTCATCTCCATACAAATTTTCATCATTCCCTGAGCCCCATTTGATTGTCAGCAATCCATTTTGATCAGCCAGGGTGGTAGATTTCAGCTCTAGTTTGGGGCCAAATACTTCCTTGTATCTATTGCAAGCAACCAAAACATAAACTACCATTTACCTGATTTGTTTCTTGTGAAAACATAACTAGAATGAATGAGCCAGTGAATGCAAAATATCCATGTCACTTACAAGTTTTTGTTGATTGAAGAACTCAAAACAAAAGAATCTGAAGACATTTTTCTTGATGATCCTCGACTTGGTCTTGATGGCAATGGAACAACGGGAAGAGGAGGCTCGTTTGCCCCAACTTTAAGCCACTGCTTGTAATACAAAGCAAACAAAGCAGTTCCTGTGTCCACTTTTTTCCCATACTCTTTGCTCAAAGTCCTCATTGTGTTCTCCTTCACATCCTGACATTCAGTCGAAGCCGAAAGTGCATCGAGTTCCTCAGCATACCAAATTTTAAGATGGAGAAGATGAGGAAGGAACACGTGCTCCCAAAGGTCAGGAAGCAAGTAAGTCCTAGCCAAAAATGGAGAATCAGAAAACACTTGCAGCAGGTGCCTAGAACAAATCCTGTTGTTCTTCTGAAGCTTGTAAACTATTGCCAAGTAGAGCTGAGCACAAGCAGAGATATGGGAATTGGGTATTCCACAAGTTGAACCAGCTTCCCTTGGTGTTTTACTTTTACTATTCAATGAAGAAACTATGGTCAAAAGCTCAATGGAGTTCCTTAAGCTTTCCATCTTTATCTCTTTCCTTGTCCCTTGATCCTGCACCAACTTGTCAATATTCTCCATGGCCAGTTTCATGTTTACCAGAACCTCTTCTTCTGACCCAGAACCGTTTCTCCTTCTGATCAAGTAAGAACTGCACTTGTCTCTCACTATTTTCCTGAAATGATCATCTTTCACAAATCTTCCAATGTAGCCACTGAGGATAGAAACCACTGCTCTGGTGGCTACTTCATTCATGGGAGGTCCCACTGTTCTTGAACCCGGTGAAAACAATGATTTGGAATTCTTCCAAATTTCAGAAAGTGAACCAACCCTTTGAGAGTTGGATTGAAAAGACCAAGACCCACTTGGTATCGTGGAGTTGTTGTTGGAACAATCAAGGCTTTTTCGATCGTTGCATATGTGTAGAGGGAGTGAGTTTATTATTATCTCTGGTGTTTGCGGTGAGAATTTGAATTTTGGCTTCAAAGGGTTGAGGTTTGAAGTTGTTTGGTAGAAGCCTTCTTCTGTGAGAAGTTCTCTGAGGGAAGTCATCTCCAATGGCAACGGGAGAAAGAAAGAAAGAAAGAAAGAAAGACAAATTTGAGCTTTCAGTGAAACCACTTTCTTAGAATTCAGAGCCAACGAATACAAATCAACTGTTTCTTGAGAAGAGAGAGACAACGTGTTAAAAAGGAAAGGAGAAGTAAAAGTTATCATAACCATTCAGGGTTTAGGAAAATTTATTTATGTAATTTTTGAATGAAAAAATATTTATATGAGAAAAAACAATGTTTTGAAGAAAAAAAAAATGCATAATAACACTCACTCTTCTTCCATTTTCTTTTTTTGGCATTTCTTTGTATTGAAAACACTACTCTGTTTCCATTTGTTTTGAGTTTGGTGCGCAGTGGGAAAGAGGAAAAATGGAGAATAGAAGACAGCTAGAAATGAGAGTGGAGACAGTGAGGGACATAGGAACAGAAATGAAGACAAGAAAAGTGTTGGACTAATCAATCAATCATGTTTGCTGAATCTTTCAAGGTCTTTTAACTCCTAACTTCGTAACTTACTATGTTGTAACATTCTACGCAACCCAAAACAGTCTTCCTTTTTACTATAACTATATATAAAAACTAAATTTAAAACCACTTAATATTTATATTATTTTAATCATAAACAATTAAATCTAATATGTATATTTTTTATTAAACTTTCATTAATTTTTTTATTAGGTATTCAAAATCTTATTGTATTCATTATTAATAAATATATTTTATGATTAATAAAATAATATTAGTTAATATAAAATGATAATATTTTTTTTTGTTTTATTATCATTTTATACCAATTTTAATTTTTTTAAATTGTGGAGATAAAAGAAAACAAGATAATACCTAATCAATATTTTTTTAAATAATTAAGAAATATAAAAATTTTAGTATCTAATAAATAAGAAATATTATTAAACACTCAATTGAAAATAGATTTATAAGAAACTTCAAATATTTATTTATTATTTTTTATGCTTCCTCATAATAATATTTTTTCAGTCTTGTGTTCTTATCTATAAAGAACATTATATACAAACTACATTATGTTTAGTTTTAGGTAATTGCATCCAATATCCTTTTTTACATACAAAAAAGTTCCTTCCTTTGTCAAAATTATGTTAACTATTAACAAATAAAAATATATATAATTACCCTTGTAGTCCTGTTTTTTTTTTAATTATGTTTAATATCCTCTGCTAATGTTACTGATATGTATACTAATATTTCTCTTTTATGATACTAATTATTGTATTTACTAAATACAATATATTTATTGAATTATATATATATATATATATATATTAATCGCTGAATTATTGATTCAATTTTATATATAAAAAAATATTATATATGAAAGTAAATTGTGGGTACGAAAATGGAAACCATTGTTACTGTTTTCGTGGTTTTGGCAGTAGTTTTTGGACATAAACAAGGAGGACAAGTTCATAGAGTTACAACACAAAAGACGATGTTCGATAACATGTATGAGACTTGATTTTTTTTTTTCATCATGTTGTATATTTTCAAACGAAAATGATATTTGAATATGATTTTTAAATTCAATTTTGACATAATTGACGTGGTAGGGCAATTTTATTTTTTAAATTGATTTTCATTCGATAATATTAATTCTTGCATGTGCTACAGACAGTTCTGGAGACAAAGAGCAAAAGACATTGTGTTTCGTAGAGAGAAACAAAGATTTTATGTTTTGTTGAGAGAAGACAGAGTGGTTTCCGTTGCCGTCATCCACACCTACAGTGACGGTTTTTTGTAAGTTTCCTTTTATTCTATCCCACACCTTCATCTTCATCGTTTCTGAATTTCCTTTGTTGTTTTCGCACATCTCTATGATTTGTGCTTGGTAAAGTTCTGACCTTCAGAGGAAAAATAGAGTTGTCTTTGTTGTTGATGGAGGTATGGTTTAGTGTGCAGTTTGTGGTGGGATTTTATACATTGTTGGCGTTTTTTTGGTGGTGTTGTTGGAATTCTTCCTTCCTTCGTCGATGTTCATTGCGTTGTTGGTTATATGTGTCATTTTTATGGTGGTAGGGTTCCTCTCTTGTTACCTTTCCATTCCGTTATGGGTGATGTGGGTCGTTTTATGATATGTTTTTTAGTTCAGGAGTAGAAAATGGGAAATAAAGAACTTCAATTTAGTGATTGTAGTGAGTTGAAGAAGGTATGTTATGTTTTACCTGTGCATTGATTTCTTTGAATTTTTGTGAAGGGACTAAATGTATGATTTCTTGGAATTTTTGTGAAGGGACTAAATGTATGATTTCTTTGAATTTTTGTGAAGGGACTAAATGTATGATTGGGTATACAGATGTTTTCCCGTCATTCCTGCAAAGTGAAGTATATTAGTGCTTTGAATGATAGATTACATGTTGAACAGAAGGAGTATATTGCAGTTATAACACCTTCTTTGGATGGTGACCATGAAAAGAAGTCTCATAAGTTACTTATGAAGTATGTGGGAGTTGTGATGGTAAAAGTAGGGAGTTATGTTGGATATTTTGGTCATCAGTTGCAGTTCTTACAGAAAAAAAATATATAATGTGAACATGAAATTTTTGTGTGTGGGCATAATATAAACAAAAAGATTTCCATTACCATTAAATTCAGTAGCACCTACTTTGGATGGTGACCATAAAAAAAAGTCTCCTAAGTTACTCATAACTACAGGGAGTTGTGATGGTAAAAGTGGATAATTATGTTGGTTATTATGGTCATCACTTGAATTACTTAAAAAAAAAATGTCATCACCGCATGTTTAGTGTGGACATAATATAAGACAAAACAATTTTCATTGCCACTAAATTCAGTAGCACCTTCTTTAGATGGTGTCAATGAAAAAAAGTCTCCTAAGTTACTTATAACATGTGGGGAGTTGTGATGGTAAAAGTGGGGAGTCATGTTGGTTATTTTGGTCATCACTTGCAGTACTTAAAGAAAAAAAATAAATAATGTGAATACCAAATGTTCATTGTGGTCATAATATAAGAAAAAGGGATTTCCATTACCACTAAATTCAATAACACCTACTTTGAACGTTGTCAGGAAAAAAAGTCTCCTTAGTTAATTATGACCTATGTTGGGAGTTGTGATGGTAAAAATGGAGAGTTATGTTGGATATTTGGTCATCAGTGCATTACTTAAAGAGAAAAAAATATATAATGTGAACACCAAATGTTTAGTGTGGGCATAATATAATAAAAAAGAATTTCCATTATCACTAAATTCAGTAACACCTACTTTGGATGGTTGCCATAAAAAAAGTCTCCTTAGTTATTATTTTGAAAAAATATTCTGAAAAATATCGTCATTCCCAAAAAAAATCATCCTTACTTTTCAAAAAATATTATTTTTTCAGAATAATAACTAAGGAGACTTGTTCTCATGGACACCATCCAAAGTAGGTGCCATTGAATTTAGTGGCTATAGAAATCGTTTTGTCTTATATTATGTCCACACTGAACATTTGGTTGTGACATTTATTTATTTATTTATTTCTTTAAGTACTGCAACTGATGAACAAAATAACCAACACAACTCCCCACTTTTACCATCACAACTCCTCACATGGGTCATAAGTAACTTAAGAGACTTTTCTTCATGGTCATCATCCAAACTAGGTGTTACTAAATTTAGTAGTAATGAAAATTATTTTGTCTTATATTATGCCAACATTGAACATTTGGTGTTCACATTATATATATATATATATATATATATATATATATATATATATATATATATTTTTTTTTTTTCTTTAAGTACTACAACTCATGACCAAAATATCCAACATAACTCTCTATTTTTACCATCACAATTCCCCACATACTATTTTTACCATCAATGCCCAGGTAAAACATAACATACCTTCTTCTCCTCACTGCAATCACCAAATTGAAGTCCTTTATTTCCCATTTTCTACTTCCGAACAAAAAAACATATCATAAAACGACCCACATCACCCATAACGGAATGGAAAGGTAACAAAAGAGGAACTCTACCACCATAAAAAAGACACACATAACCAACAACGCAATGAACGTCGATGAAGGAAGGAAGAATTCCAACAACACCACCCAAAAAATGCCAACAATGTACAAAACCCCACCATAAACTGCACACTAAACCACACCTCCATCAACAACGAAGACAACTCAATTTTTCCTCCAAAGGTCACAACTTTACCAAGCACAAACCATAGAGATGTGTGAAAACAACAAAGGAAATTCGGAAACAATGAAGATGAAGGTGTGGGATAGAACAAAAGGAAACTTACAAAAGATCATCAACATAGGCATGGATGACGGCAACGGAAACCATTCTATCTTCTCTCAACGAAACATAAAGCCTCTATTTCTCTCTGCAAAACACAATGCATTTTGCTCTTTGCCTCCAAAACTGTCCGTAGCACATACAAGAATTAATATCATTTAATGAAAATCAATTTAAAAAGCAAAATTGCTCTACCACGTCAGCTATGTCAAAATTGAGTTTAAAAATCATGTTCAAATATCATTTTCGATCTTCAAAATATACTATTGGATATTAATTTTGATGTTTCAAAGTACGGAAATGATATTTAGACATATATTTTGAACTTACTTTTGACATGCTGACGTGTATATTATTTTTCTTATTTAAAAATTTGTTTTATTTTATTTTTTTAAAACTAAAACACATGTGGGAGAAGATGAGGAAGAGGTTCAGCAAAGAGAACCCATGGTTTTCTCATTTGGAAGAGAGCACTGTAACTTGAGAGAAGGGAGAAGAAATGCCTCGCGACATCATCGAACAGAGAAGTAGGGTCTGAGGTTTGGTTCTCAACAGCGATGGGTGGTGGTTCGTTTTGACTATGTTCTTTATTTCACTCTCACAATCGCCAATGATTCATTTTCGTTCAAATACCATACGTGATTGAAATGTTTGTGGTTGGTTGTTTTGTGGGTGAGTTGTAGGGTTTCTCCATTCTATCGTTGTTGTTTGTGTAGATATCATTTAGGATTTAGGTTTTTTCTGAGTTGAAGATGACGACACTAGAACCACTCTTAACGGAAAAAAATATGACAGCAGCAGTCACACAATGTGGGAATTTATGTGTAAATAGGTGGGGAGTTGCGTTGGAGTTTTTGTACAAATACTGGACAGTTCTGCAAATATGAGACATCATGTTCAATGTACCTAATATGAACCATAAAATGACATTGAAGTCCTCATGAAGAACTAAAAAGTCTGTTAGACCCAATCTTAATGAAAAAAATATGACAGCGAGAGTCACTGACATGTGGGAAGCCATGTGCAAATAAGTAGGGAGGTGTATTGAGGTTTTTGTACAAATACTAGACAATCATGTAAATATGAGACAACAACTTTAATATACCTAATGTCAACCACAAAAATCACATTGCAATCCTCATGAAGATCAGAAAGCTTCATTGGAC
>Ga0099822_1005906_pt1 | contig 15981 bp, 10 predicted proteins | sample CowpeawhiteBW_FD_76839 | JGI IMG/M metagenome (GOLD analysis project Ga0099822, IMG submission 76839) | Root nodule microbial communities of legume samples collected from California USA - Cow pea white BW | ecosystem: Host-associated > Plants > Roots > Nodule | place: USA: California | collected...
ATATATAAATTGTATAAAAAATAATACACACATGTAAATATTAGTCAAAAAAAACTATATATTTTATTTTATATATATATATATATATATATATATATATATATATATATATATATAATTTTGTTTTGTGAATGATTTAATTATTTAAATTGGAAAGAACAATTAGGGTATTTTTTATCGGACAAGTCTATTCTTGTTGGATGAATAATTTTGCATTTTTGGCTTGAATTACGAATAATTTGTTGGAGAAATTTTGTTTTATGGAATGTTGTTATGAGTATGAAAGTATATTAATGAGATGGAAAGATGAAAATTATTGAATTGTATGTTTGTATGAGGTTTGTGCTTTTAAAGGAGAAATGCAAATCCTTGATAGTTAATGTTATGCATTGATTAAGGATATGTGTTGGTCAGAAGTAGAGTCAAGACCCTTTACTAAAGAAGTTTTAAGTTAACTTACTCAATTAGGAGAAATTTTGTCATTTTATTAGACCAAGTAGAGTCAAAACCTTTACTACAATCCACTAAGTGGTTTCATGACATGTATAAGACTTTTTGTGCCAAAATCAATACATAAATCTTGATATTGAGTATAGATTTGTTATTTCATAAATATTTTCTTATATTGTTTTTATATATAAAAAATAACATTTGTATTGGTTACTAATTAAAAATAATTACATTATTATAGAAATTTAAAATACAATATATTTGAAATTATTATTAGTTTACCTTTTCTCTTATTGATATTTAAATATCTCTGTTTTGTAATAATTACTATAATGGCGTGAACAAAAGAAATTTTATATAGGAATGATAATAGATCAGATGAGGATTGTGTCATGTGAAAAAACATTATGAGCTTTTGGTCTATGTACATACCTTTTTATAGTTGTGAAGTTGTGTAATCCTTTTAACTTTGAGAGTAAAGTTATGCAGAAATTAACTCATTTTTTACCAACTTTGTTATGGACTGTGATTACACATTTTGGAAATAGTTTATGTATTCAGGTTTGGTTGATATTATGAACTCTAAAGAATAGAAATGATCTATTTTTTTAAGGTTGTTACAATTTAATTTGTATCGAGAATATTAAACGTAAAGAAAAGACGGTGGCTAAAATACAAAGGATGATGTGCGTTTCACCAAAATGAAAATAGGGAATGAAAATGGTTGAAAGTGTGAACGATAAAAAGAATACCAACACATTTACTGCCAAATTCCAACTTTATTATCACGTATTATCTTAGTGTTGCAACTTAGTAACCCTTACCACCATTTTATAAAGAATAAACCATTTATTTCGTAAAATAATTTTAAATAAAAAATACACATAAAATATAAAATACATTAATAATTTACTTCATGTTTGGTCTATTTTTTATTAGAATTACATAAATAAATTTTTTACCATGTACAATTGATTATGTCATAAGGATAAACTAATATTTTTATTTTTATTTTCAGAAGGAAATGGAACATTTATATTACTAGTTTATGTATCTGCAGCTATGCAAACACTTCATGACATAAAACATTGAAAATAAAAGAATATTACTAGTTTTAACATGTAAATATTATCTAAGCACTTAATCCAGAATATAAAAAATATTTTCTGCATTAAGTGTTTTGAAAATTATTTTTAATTTAAAAAACTCTTAATTTAAAATATAAAAAATATTTTTAGATTAAATATTTTGAAAATTACTTTTAGATCTAAAAATATCTTCCTGAATTTTCAATCCGGAAAATATTTAAAAAAAAAAGAAAGAAAGAAAAGGTGGGTTTTTGTTATAATTTTAATAAGGTGTAGTTCGAAAATTACAGGTTTTATAAGGGTATAGGAAGAAAAAGGGAGGTGCATGAAGAAAGCCCCATAGAAACAAAACTCAGAAGGGACTAAAAGTTTGAGCTAATTTGCAGCCTCTTTAGCCCAATAAAACTGTTTGATGACTCCAATTTCTTCATGCGTTTCCGCTGAAATATTTGAGTCTGTAACAAAATTTGTATCACGTTTTTTCACCTCTGATCGAAGAAGTATTCCACATTGAAAAGTGGGAAAATAGTTTTTTTTTTCCCTAAAAAATTATGAGAATAAGAACAAGTAATACAATAGAATATCTAATTCGGAGTTCTCTTTAAATTTAGTATTCAAGTCTCATAAGAAATTTCCAAATATACTAATATACCATGGTGAAAATTTCAAAATTAATATATAAACAACATGTGTTTACATCAACAATTTGAGAATAAAAGTACTTGTTCAAGTGTAACATTGCAAAAAATAGTCAGGAAGGATAATATTTAATTACAATAGTTAAATTAAATTTTTTAATTTGTAAAAAAAATGAAATATGAGGGATATAAATGTTTAAAATAAAGTAAGATTATTGGAAATTAATCTAAAATACGAAAAATTAAAAATAAATTAAAATAATTTAATAAAACTCATTTTTACTTTTTGTTTTTCTTTTATTTATTTGTTTTTATTTTCGTTTCATTTTCAGTGAGAGTGGCAAAACAGGTTAGCCTCATCTGTTTTGGCCTGGTCCGTATGTGGCTTGTCAAAAACGGGTCGGACTGGGCTGGCTCGTCAAACCGAAACGGATCAATAATCACAACTCGTCCCGTATAAGACAGGCTAACAGGTCAGAACGGGCTGACCCGTCTACTTTTTTATTTTATAAAAGTTTTTTAATTTGTTTTCAATTTTTTTATATATAGATATAAATTATTATTAAAGTCATATTTAATCAAATAAAATATTTTTAAGCTTTTAATTGATTAGTTAATATTTTTAATTAGATAAGTTAAAATAATTATTAAATTTACATATTCAATTATTCAACTATAACTAATAATTCAAACTTAATTTGTAAGTGTTAATGATTTAAATTACAATACTATTATATATATTTATACATTTAAAATATATAATACAAAAAATTAATCTTTTTAATTACTTTTATTTTATTTTTTTTAAATGGATCAAGGGGCCAGGACAGGCTGGCCCGTTATGTTGACGGGCTGAACGGGACGGATCAGAACAGGTTGACAGGTTGAGATCTTCAACCCAACCCGTTTCTTTTAACACAGACTGACAGGTTAGCCCATTTGACCCAACCCGTTTTGCCACCCCTAATTTTCAAACCTTGTGCACCTTGAGGCATGATAAAGTTATTTGTTATTCACAGATTATTTTAGTCTTTTACTTCTTCCACCCCCACATTTTTCTCTTTCATCCTCTATTTTCTTTAAATCCCATTTTCTAATTTCTTATTTATCATTTAACCTCAGAAATTTTTATTATTGTGTTTCTCACCATTAGTGTCATATGTAGATGTGGTAATGGGATGAGGGCGAGTTTCGTTATCTTATATTCACTCTTAAAAAAAATTATCTTCATCCCTATATCAAAATTCAGGTATCAAATTTTTTTCACATCCTCATTTTTATCATATAACGGGTATATACTTGTACTCGTACATGTGTCCATTATGACTATTTCAATATCAATCAATTATTTTTTATAAAATAACAAAAATTTACGATAATGAAAACATAGTAATATAAAATATTCAATATTAAAAGGGGTGTATACATTTCAAATTAGAATACCAAATACAATTTCATAATAACCAACATATGTATTAAATTTGTAAATGTTAATGAAACCTGATGATAAAGTTTAAAAATATTCAAAAAAAAAATTAAAAGAAAAACAAATTAAAAATAAAAATTATTTTAAATGTATGTGTAGTTCATTTTTTTTATAGACCAATAAAAGTTATAATACATCACTTGATCAAATTACACAAATAACACAAAATGAGAGATCAAACTAATAATAATAGTACTTTAACATATATCTTTTATCTTTTGAACTTCAATATATATTAGATAATGATAAAAAAAATTCATTGCAATTACATTAAATTGTTATATTATAGTAAATAAAATTTATTTACACAATTATAGTGATAAAATTATACCTATGGTAATAATAAGTTAGAAAAGAAAAATAATTATATACAAAATATTAAAATAGTATTCTACATGATAAAAATAAACAACAAATAAAATTATTAAAAAATTGATCAAATGTTTGTCTTAAAAATAATTTGAGAGACCATTAAATGAAATCACACAAAGAAAAATAAATGTATAATCAAAGATAAATATCGTAAAGATTTAAGAAAATTTTTCAAATATCAATCTAATCGATGACCGAGAGAAAACGAAAATTATTTTAGCAAGAATAAAGTTTTTTCAAATGAAAAAATAATAATAATAATTAAATAAAGAAGATAAAGTTCTTACCTTACTTAGTAAATGAAAAATTTATGTTATTGAACACTTAAATTGAAAATGTTAAACATTACTCATGTAAAAAAAATATAATAAATAAAAATATTAAAAAATATTAAAAATATTCAAATGTAAAATATAAAGAATATTTATTTGATAAACATAATTACATTTTTAGATAAGGCAAAAATTATTTTGAAAATAAGAATAAATTTGATGAAAAGCCAAATAATTAAAATAAATAAGAAATCTAAAGTACGTGGTGTATATATACATTAAAAAAATATATATAAAACACGAGATTCAATTAAGGTAGACTCAAAATATAATCCACATCCTTTTTAAACATATATGAAGTTTATTTATGTATTGAATGAAAACAACATGTACCTTTTAGAGAGCCGCCAAAGGTCGGTACTGAAGAACGATAAATCACGTTAACGGAACGGAAGCGTAGTCTGAGGTTGACAAAGAAAACAACACAAAACGAAGATAAGAATTTTAAGGTTTGAGAATTGAGGAAGAAAAAGACAAGGAAGCAATGTAACTACTATTACTAATCAACCAAACCAAAAAAACGAGTTTGAATTTTGCATTCTTAATTATCATTACCGTCGAACTTTTTCTACTAACATTAAATAAATAAAAGTCAACTCAAACACACACTTGCCCACCTTGCCACACCGACGACAGACACATTCAAAACAAATAAAAACGTTTTGCCAAAGTCAAGTGAGTAACACTATTCATCTATCATATATATATATATATATATATATATATATATATATATATATATAACACTTTTTTTGTTTTTTAATTCGACTTATTATAACCTAACTTGTCATTGAGTTAGCCATTACAATAATCTTGTTCAACTTCAACACTAATATTTTATTAAATAATTAATTAAATCAAACCAATGTTTTGAACTCAAATTAACTATTAAATCCATTAGTTCAAAGTCTGGATTTTTTTCCCTACCATGCTTGTTCCAGTTCACTTGACACAGACTAATTTTGCTCGCAGCTTTGAGGTGTTTGTTGATCCGACATATTTATGTACACAATTTTTTTCACTACATAAATTGTACAGGTAAACGCAAAATGGTTAACGCTTGTGCTTTAAATGTAGTTCAAATAAAACTGAACTTATATTAACAAAAAAAGTAAAAATAATAGTTAAATCGATATAAATTAATATTGAAAAAATATAATATAATTACATACTTACTCCATCATTAAATATAAAATATTGAACACTGATTTACACGATGATTAATTTATTGGTATCTTTTTATTTGATTGTAATTGCAATATATGTTTGGATGAGCTCGTTTCGATTTTTCGTTCTAGGATAACATGTTTGGAACTTCGGTCTCAGTTGATTAATCCTAACCTTTAACATGTGGTGAACATCGACGTATCTTCTCATTAACATAGGGGACCTATGGCTCTCTCAATTTTTTTACATTTCATTTTTTATATATTTTAAAATTATATTTATATATTATTTATATTAACTTTTTAAAAAATTTTATTAAAAACTCATGTATAGTTAATTCTCTTTTTTTTTTCATTTTTCTTTTTTGTACTTCTACTTCTTTTTCATCTCTTCTTTCCTTTTTGAATTTCCATCTTCGATCTATTTTCCTTTTCAAAATAAAATTACACAACGGTGAAATTGATGAGTTAAAGAATATTTTGAATTGATCAATTTTTTCTTTTGAATAAATTTATTTTTATCTTTTTTTTAAGAGTTTTTCTCTTCCATGTGATAAATTTGTTTAGTATGTACTATTGGACAGTGATAAAATTATCTTTTCTTAAATAGGTAAGAGTTGCTAAATTAATATTAGAAAAATTATAATAAAAAGAAAGAATTGATTTTTTTAAGAGGAAAACTCGAGATAAAGATAAAAAAAGCATTTATGTCGATTAAAATTAAGAAACTTTATGAAAATCCAAGAATTAAAGACAATGAAAAACAATTATATAAAATTATAAAGTTAGATGTAATAAATTTGAAAAAAATCTAATTTGGCATCTAAATTTTCTGTCTAAATTTCGTGAGTAGTGTGAAAGTCTTTTATTCATGAGTTAGTTAAAGTCTTTTAATGTGATTAAACTTACTCTAACCTTGTTCCTAACTCATTTTAATAAAAGAATTTGGGGTTGAAATTTGTTGAGACCCCTTGTGAACGAATAAAATATAAGAGAGAGTTGAGACCGACTTATAAACTATATGAATCAAATTTTCATCTCTATAATTTTGTGTGATAAATTAGTTCAATACAAGTTTTGTGATTATAAAGTAAATAAAAGAAAAAGCGTATTATTGCATCGTATCCCATGTTTTTAGAGAAATGGTTTAGGTTGAAAGGGCGTTATTTAAAGTATGGGGGGACAAACTTTACTTGAAAATAATTTTATCAAAATTAGAAAAACATAGAGATCGATTAGAGTTTTGCAACTTGGGCAAGTGGAAGAGTCTCGCTATTATTGGACTTTGTCTCTTCATGAACTATTAATATTGGTTGCAATTGGTTGGTTTGACTTAATTGTTTCAACTCTTCAAGCTCTAATCAACCTTAAGCATCTTTAATACGGGATAAATCTAAGATACAAGCACTATAAGATACAAGTGCTATAAGATATTTCTGAGTATTAATATCTTTTAAGTTTAAAAAAAAAAAGAATTCAAGTATGAGTTTAGTATTTTTTTTTGTATTACAAATGCTAAAAAAATAAAATAAAATTGATCTGCATGTGACTCTACATCGAATACGACCTAAAAATTAAAACGACACGCCAAATTAAGCAATTAAGTAGGCAATGGGGACCATGGACCTTGTTTCATGTTTCACACAGTTTGGTTTGAAATTTTGGTACTTGAAAACAACGTAAGTAAGCTTTCGGAATTAATTAGAGCTTATTCTATGAATACGGTCGAACTATTTCATTGCTGGCTGCATGTGTCTTTCTCCTTTCATGCCAATAATGATGCAACAAGTTGATTAATACAATACTAACAACTTGGTCAGAAAAAGGTTCAGTTTCATTTCCAAAAGGTTCAATATACGTGTACTTATCCATTTACCATTTAAATCATCAAAGTCAATCCCCATTTATTTATTTATTACACACACACACACAAACGAACACTATAATACTATTTATACCAGTTAACAAAAACTACTTCTTCATTAGCATATTGGAGAGGTTGATCAAGAGAAAATGGGGGCTTGTTTTTCTTGCGACTCATCCTCCATATTGAAGCATATCCGTGTGGTTCATATGAACGGTTATGTGGAGGATTTTGAGCAACCAATTTCAGTGAGGCAAGTAATTGGGCACCCCTCAAAACACTTTCTCTGCACTTCTACTCAGCTTCTTTCCGCTTCCTCAAAATCAATGACCGGAGACACACACCTTCAACCTGGGCAAGTCTATTTCATGCTGCCATATTCAGTGCTACAAGCTGATGTTTCTCCGGTGGACCTTGCTGGCCTTGTAAAGAGACTCAGCGCAGTAGCCAAAGCATGTCCTTTGTCCACCCAAAATCAACCTGTAAGAGGTGGTTCGGCAGAGCAATATGGTGTTGGTAAGATGAACATTGGTGGAAGAAGCCCTTGCAGAGTACAACCTTGGAAACCTGTGTTGGACACCATATCAGAGAAGCCATATCATAGGAGGAGTGAATCGGATTGGCAAGAATGTTATTGATGGTTGGATAACCTTTCATTCAGGTAGCCATATGCAGAGTGGTGTGCTTTGATTATTAAAAAGATTGAGAAGGATATGTTTCAGTTTGCTGAAGCTTTCGTGTTGGGGAATTGGACTTGCATAATGTATTTTAGAGTTTTCTTTTTTATCTGATTATCCTAAGCTGTCCTTTCGAATGTCTCTGCATGTTATCTATTGAGCACCTGATACTGATACTGTAAATTTCTAATTTAGATTGTATTTAAGATAAAAGTGAGTTAAGATACAATAAAGATGGATTATCCTTCGATGTTTGGTCAAAATTCTTGAAAGAAAAATAGAAAATAGGATTTGTTCTGGTCAAGTGACCGATAATTCTTAACCAAAAATAGAAAGAAAGAAATTTTTACCGTCAACTTAAGACTTGTTTAGATAAAAATCAATCCGTTCCTTGACCATAGGAATAATCTTATTTATAATAGATGAATTAATTACAAATATAGCATATATACATAATGATTTTAAAGATAATTATCAATATCTTCCTAAATCTCAACCAACCTAAATAATAACTAATGTAACTATAATAATTACATAATATTTGTTAGTATTATTTCCTTAATCTTAGCTTCCTAAAAAGAAGTTTGGTTTGCTATTCTTACTGACATTGACTCTATAGCAATACAACTCTACACCTATGCTCATCCTTGCTCAAGGGTTGGCTTGATGGTGATGCCACTTCATATCTTTGTTCTTTGTTGATCATCACCCTATCATCGGTAAAATATCTACACACTGTTTTTGGACGGGTACATGATTAAATATGTTTTTTTTTCTAACTAAAAATTAGAATTATTCTCTTTTTGAAATTTTAGTTTTCTCCAGTTTTAGAAATACATGAATTTATTTTTTTTAACCAAATTTTGTTGAGTTATTTGACATTTCATATGTGTTTCATGATAACATTTGAGTTATTTATACCATTTGACAAATTTTCGCTTTAATATTAATGGATAAACACGTTTGAAACGTCAAATAAACTTAGAAAATTTGGTTAAAAAACCTAAAATAACACGTTTTTAAAGCTGAAAAACTAAATTGAACAAAGTCTCGAAGATGAATTAATTCGAATTTAGAACAAAATAAAAAACATATTTAAGCTATGTTAATTTACAAAATCCACATCATATTGAATCAAAGTAGTTATGTAACCTTTTACATAACATAAAATGTGTAATTTCACGTAATTTGAATATTTGATTCATTTGAGATAGTCATATTGTAAATTTGGTGGCATAGCCTTTGAGAATTGTTTCCCTTATAGGAGTGCATCGTTCTGAGTATATAAGCAGAGTGAGATAGACTTATTGATCTCCGTAACAAAGAAATTGATATATTTATGGATTATTTGTATGGTAAAGATTCTGTTTTGAGTTTTAAAAGGTACAGAATTAGTGATAAAGTGGAATAACATCTTTGGTAACTGCTTTGAAACATAACAAATTACAAGGTGACAATTGGAGCGTTCGGGACAGAGTTTGTGATCGGTGAACAGTGCCAACCCTCTTGTTTGGTATAAGACACCAGGAAGTGTTTTGGGGTCCAATTTTCCCCCTTTGCCTCTCTTTCTCTCAGAAGCTCCCTCTGTCTTTCCTCCACAATTTTCTTTGCTTCTCTTGCTTTTTCCCAGTCTTTGCTCAAGATGGCTTCGCTTAACTCACCCCAAACAAGGGCTGTTTCTGTTGGCCACACACTCTGCATATTGTACAACACAATTTCATTCAGGAAGACGTGCATGCATATTCACATTTTCATTTTCAGCAACACAAATTCAAAAAAGATTCATTCTTTAATATCATAGTTATGGAAAGTGTTGCATACCACTCACCATTCTTCCTTGACTTCATAAAGGAAGACAAAACAAAAATCACACTTTATGGATATTAGAGCCAGAAGAAACTGACACAAACAAGTGAAATACATGGTTTTTACCTCTGGATTCTTGACAATAGGAGCTTGAAGCCCTGAAATAACTTCTCTTGCATCATATATCACTCTTTCCTCAGCGTTGGATGTACTTTTTACTGTTACAGTTCTGTTGCATTTTGCAATTTGGGGATTACGATACTTTTTAAGTAAACAATTGAAAAGCACTGCTTTTTCATGTAAAGAGTTGCAGATAAATAATTAATAAAACTTGAAAGACAGATTAATTACCTGTCCCAATGACCTTCAATTTTGTGTAGAATCTTCATAGACAATGAATCATAGATTTTTCCTTTAATCTGTCTTCGACCTCCCCCAAATCCAAAGAAAGATTGGGTCATGTAGTTTAATTCTGCCACAAGGCCTGTTTCTAGGCACCGAATGCTGAGATTGCCGACCCATTCAGTCCCAGGGATTGGAAGAATTCTGATAACCAGATTAGGAGAATTCATTTCATAGGTCTCTCCATGATTGTGGAGCTTCAACTGTCGTTTGCCATGCACCTTAGTTTCTATTGAAGTACCTGCACATTTGGTTTTGTCATGCATCCATTAACTACAGTTCAATGTTTGAAGTAAGATAATTACACTTCACAACATACATGCACCCAATTGAAGCAAAATCAAGAATGAAAAGATGTTTGATACTGATGTCATGAAATAAAAAGAGTATTATACCATTGAACTTTGAAACTGGAGAGTGACACCATGTGATACCAATATTTTCCTTGTCATCAGTGGCATAGAGGGCAGATACAGGAGGGTGGTGTGAAACCTGGAAACAGAAGCGCATCCATGTACAAATCCTAATCCATATTTACGTTTGAAATGGAAGAAAAGTCTTATAATGAAACATGGTGATTGAGTACATATGAGTACATATAATACCTGCTCCATTAAGAGATTGAGGTTTCCATTGGAAACATGGTGAGTCTCACCAAGAGTGGGATTGTAGGGTGCAACTCCAAAGCTTAGAGGGCGTGTGGTGGAAATGGCCCATGCTACAACCAATATGAGTCTATCTAGAGGAGTCTCGCCACTGTTAATGTTGCTCAACAAATCCGATGCTGTGCAGTATATAGATTCTGCATAGCACTGTAGTTGTGACTTTGCCATGTTGAACATAGGTGGCAGCTGTCCACCAATACAGATTCAACAACCAAATCCAACTTTCACTTTCAACAAAATAATGATGCTTATATAAAAAATTTAACATAAATAATTTGCAGTGTATTTATATATATATATATATATATATATATATATATATTAATGAAGATGGCGTGGTCTAGGTACTCACAAACTATGAAGTCCGGATACGAACACAAATACAACACAAACACGGAGATACGACTAAATTGAAAAAATATAACACATAACACGTCATGCATATACATATTAGTTTCAAACTTTTAACTAACAAATTGTCAACGTACATAAAATGAATCTAATTTATCAATCTAATATCCAAAAAAACGAAAAGTAGTGATCATATAATATTTTTTTTCCTTATTTTTATAATCATAATAGAAACTTATATGATAAATTTACAACTTTATAGATTTTTTTAGAAAATAATTGAATTTGTGATTATTAATATTGTGTTAGAGTCATTCAAAATCATGTTAAAGACAAAAAAAAATGTCTTTCAAATTGGACACTTGACTGATACTTATCATACGAGTGTCGTACGAGTATCGGTGTCCGATAAGTGTTGGACACGAGACACACCATTGATGAGGCATGTCCAAACTTCATAGCTCACAAGTCAAGAAATCAAATAAAGGAAAATAGGAGGAAAATTTTGCTTATTAAATTTTCGTAGTGAGATATATAGATATATTAAAATTACGGGTTTGAATATGTTCTTAGTGGGGAACCATTTCTTATCTTAAATTTTTGTTCACAGAAAATCATTTAAGTTTTGAAGTGATGTGGAACCCTAAACTTGCCTTGAAGCATGAGAGATCAGATCCTTGGCGCATATTCTTGAAGAGACTCAATATGCGTTGCAGAATATTTGGAGCTTCGCAGTGTTCATCTGAATCTGTTTGGCCTTCAAGTGTTAGTGGTTTTGACAGCACAATTTTTGTGTCCTACGAGATATATCAGTAACTTTCGTTATTATTAATGCAAAACCAAAAATTAGTGTCTAATTAATGTGAACTTATACGAGGATATGTAATCGAATAGAGAAGACGTGTATAAATATGCTTCACACCAATCTTAATAATGTATTAAAATGAATGCTCCCCACTGCAACCCCACAAGCAGCCACTATGTTTAAATCGTTCCATGATAAAGTCTTCATAAACATTAATGAGCTTCTAACTTTTTTTGGTAACAGTTTATTTCTCACATTGAATTACGTATTAAACTTCTCATGTGCTTGCATGGAAATAACCAACAACAACAATAATATATTATTCAGGTAATATATATGTGCCTCTTGCAATCAATAAAACTTAGTATAGCTCAACGTACACATTTACTTCAGAACTCCAATTTTATTTATACGTATCTAAATGTATTCAAGAGATCTATCAATGGATAATAGTTGCAAAACAGTTAAAAGAAACTAAAAGCATTTGTTAAATAATGATTAATAGATAGGTTAAATATATTTTTAATTATTAAACATGAATGAATGAGAAATTTAAATTTGTTCCAAATCTTAATATAGTTTAATTTCTAAATTTTAAAATTGAATAAACACAGTTTTCATAAGTCAATTGCATTAAGTTTCCTCTTACATGTCGAACAACATTTCAAGCGGTAATTGTAAAGTTGATACTGTTTAGCACTTTATAAATAAAAACCGAATCTGAAGTTTAGTATGTTATAAATCAAAAGCGAATCTAAAGTGTAAAACAATTAGTGTCATTGAAAGCTATATTTTTTATTTTTTAAATTTACAAATCAAAATATAGAAATTTGAAATAAAAATAAGTTTTAATTTTGTGTTCAAATTTAGAAATTATAAACGTATATAACCCTTAATATATTTATTAGAGTATATCAATTTAGATTTATGTTGATATTATTTTGTTATATTTGTGTTATGTTTTCAAATTATATGATTTTTTTAAAACAATAAAATCAATATATATATATATATATATATATATATATATATTAATATAGTTTTATTTGAAGAATCCAAATTCAATATACATCTAGTATTTGAAGTTTGAGTAATATGAATAATATACTCTATCTTACAGAAAATTGCCACAATGTACTATCTAACATACTCTTTGAAAATAGTATTTCTTCTCGCCCTAATTTACATAAACCTCTAACTTTTCGAATAATAATACCAAATTTACATAAACCTTTAACTTTTCGAATAATAATGTGCGTAAACTCATTAGTTAGACCTAAAAGTAAATTTTGAGATTTTTTATTTTAACATGTTGAATTTTAAAAATATTTCTTTTTAACTCTAAATCATATTTTTATTCGTGAACCTCAAAATCAAAAACTTTAATAACCTTATCTTTAAGGACCATCTAATTTTAGTGACATATTAGAGAATCTGAAATTCAATTGCAAATTAATATATTCTCACGTTAACCAAGAAACATTCCTTCCCTTTCTTTACAGGTATCTTTTAGGTTTTTTTGTTGGGTGGAACTAATATTTTTTTTAAAAGATAGTTGCACACTTTTCTTATTTTACTCATTTCTCTCTATCTCTCCTAATATATGAATGTCTAAATTATTTAAAAAATTATTGTGAAAAATATAATAAAAAAAGTATTTATTTTATACGGACAAATTTAAAAAGAAATATTTTTTTAAACAGACGTAAAAAGAAATAGAGGAAATGTATTTATCTCTACACAAAAGTAATAGAAAAATCACATTTAATAGATTTAAATATAAGCAAGTTTCAATTCAGTAAATCTTATTTAATGTTATTATTAAAAAAAAAAACTTTTATGTTTAAACCTAACATTCTCCATGAATATAATTTAGGAAAAATTATAAATGTATTGTATGCTACAGGTTAAATAATCTTTTAACTTTTATTTTTAATCAGTATAAAATTGCAGTACCTTCATATCTAATTATAAGAAAAAATAATTGCTTCATAATAATTAAGTTCATTTAATATTCTTATTTTCACATAATAAAGATTTTTCAAAATTACCATCAAATTATATTTGTTGAAAATTATGTATAAGTTTAAAGATAAATTGTTTATTTTGTAATAACTTTAAATAAAGTTTAAAAATTTGAAATTTATTAATATTTAAGTGCATATATCTTTGATTTTGCTTATAGGAGTATTTAAATTCAAAGGAAGTACCACTTTTAAATATAAATATAAATATAAATATATATATATATATATATATATATAAATAGTCTAATTTTATCAATGAATGCACTATTTAATGAAAAAGACCTAGAACTATATAGAAGACGAAGAAAAAAAAATCAATGCTTTGTTGAAATGTAAAAATACCAGTCAATTTGATTTTTTACATAATTAAAACAGCAAAACAAGATGAAACAGGCAATGGGAGTAAAAAAGAAAAAATTGGTAAAAAACAAAAACTCTTAATTGATGTGGTGGTTTGAATGGGACTTGAATATAGAAGAAATTATTACTTTCACATTGATTAAAAATAATATTAAACTCGTCTATAAATATTGTTTTGTACAATAAAAATAATTTTTATTAAATACATTATAATTTATATTTAAATAATATTATTAAATAGAATTGAGGTAGTTATTAGTTACTTTTTAGAATTAAATAAAACAAATATGATATTATTTTTATATACCATAGCGCACGACTTAATTTTAAACATAAAACATGTATAAAACACATAATTAAAACACCGTATAGATCTCAATTTTTAAATTATTGTGCAAAGACCTACACTTATGAATGTTTGACAATGGAATAATTACAGCATTATAATTCTTACTAGGACCACATAATAAAACATGTTCAAACACCATTTTGGGTTTAAGTTTTTTTTTTTTCACCAAAATAAAAAATATTTAATTATTTTGATTTTAATATAATGTTGAAGAATTTAGTTGTTATATTTTTTTTAATTTTGTCTCTCCAAACAATGTTTTATGTGTAATAAAAATGAAAATAGTATAGTTGAAAAAAATATATAGATTCTCTTAAAATTTTAAAAATAACATAAAACTAAATATATTTTTTCTTTGAAGAGTGACTATTATGCAAGAACATGTACGAATTAATCACAAATTAACGAGTTTTGATAACGAAAGAATGCAATAATTTTAATTCTTATATATTAAAATCATTTTTAAAACAATATTTTAAAAGTAATTTAGTTTTGTGTTTACTTTACTTTTGTGTTTCAAAACATTAATTTCTAATTTTTATAATTTTTCATTTAAAGTTTAGATAATATGATCTTTTAAAATTTAATAAGAGTGGTAAATATCAATTTATTAAAAATACGAAAGGTACAATGTTTATTTAAAATTCAAATAAAAATAAATATTGTTTAATTAAAATAGAAAAAATAAATATTTATTTTGAAGTTAATGCAAATGTTACCGAGCAATCCCTTATATCTTGGCTAAAAGTTAGCAATGATGAAAAGAATATGTATTTTAAAACATTGAATCGCTAATGTTTCTTGTATATGTCAAATTAAGGGAGTTTAGATAATTTCTTTTTTAAAAAGTTAGCAATTTCTAATTAAAGTAAATAACAAGATTTGCCTCTCTCTATATATATATATAATAAAAAACAAATGCATTGTTTCCATTTAAACTTTAAAAGGTGATGCTGTTACAAAACAAGTATGACATATTATTTCTCTCTTTTTAAATAAGAAATAAATTATGATATATATATATATATATATATATATATATATATATATATATATATATATATATATATACATAAAAAAAAAAATATAAAAAAAAAATTATCTCTTTTTAAATAAGAATTATAAATATATATAATAAGAGAT
>Ga0099822_1005911_pt1 | contig 15977 bp, 10 predicted proteins | sample CowpeawhiteBW_FD_76839 | JGI IMG/M metagenome (GOLD analysis project Ga0099822, IMG submission 76839) | Root nodule microbial communities of legume samples collected from California USA - Cow pea white BW | ecosystem: Host-associated > Plants > Roots > Nodule | place: USA: California | collected...
CTTCATTCAATACACTACGACTCGACTCGACTCATCCGGATACGTATAACTTGGTCGGATTCAGCGGATGCTTGCACTTGTGGTGGATACCTCTGCTCGACCCTGAGCTGCTCGATCCTGAGCCATGTAATACAAGTGTTATGATGAATCAAATCTCCCTTACCACAAGGTTAGCCCTTAGTGAATTTCAGGCCTCCTGCTACTCTCACCACAAGAGTCAGTTCGCTCTAAGTGAGACTAACTGGCCCCTTAGAGTATCAGGATGCAGTCCTTACCTTGAATCCTTACCTAGTTATACAGATGGGACACCACCATGGACACCCACTAACAGGGGCCATGGGATTACGTCCCGACCACTGAAGCGTAGCCCTGGAGGTCTCACCTAGGGACCCCAAGGAATTACACGCTGACACGGACCAACATTCATAATTCAGCAATAAGAGAATATTAAATCCCATTTTTCAATTCCATATCAACCCTTGAAATCAATTCCTCATATGCATCACATCTCAAATCCATACCTCTGACCATCACCACCCCAATGAGTCTAGGGCCTCGTCTCATATTAATACCAAGTTCCTTTAGTTCCAGACTACTCATTCATTTCACATGCCAAGTTCCCACAATACCCAGTATTCATCATTTATGAATCATATCATGCATATACATCAATTCGTTAGGCATATAAACATACATATGTACATGTATTTCATCATGGCAGTCATACCCAAGCAATTCCAATCATAAGAGAGCAAACACTCTACCAACCACCACACTGACTCGCCCAAATCCCTCGCTCAGGCTGAAGGGTCTCGCTCAAGCGAGACGTGCTCGCTCAGGCGAGTCCCTCTTCGCTTAGGCGAGGGCTCAAAAAGGGGAGCAGGAGCACATGCGGGATCTCGCTTAGGCGAGACCCCTCTCGCCTGGGCGAGATGCTCGCTCGCTCAACACGTCAAACTGGTCGCCTGGGCGACCTTTCGCGCAGAAGCCCTCATTCAAGATATTACAAGTCTACTATTATGTTTATTTTCTTGACAACTAGAACCAGATTTTATTGTTTTAATTCATTCGTTTTATATACTTATCTTTAGTAATATTTTATATATTATAATTTTTTATTTCATATAAAAATATACAGATATGCCAACTAGAAAATTTGAATAAGACTATTCAAAAATATAAAAGAAGAGAAGAATTGAGACTTTAATTGTATCACAAAAATAGCTATGAATAAATTTGAACAATTTAAAATATATGAAGATATTTTTGGTTTTTTATTTAGTGTTAACAAATTAAAGTAACTAGATTATACATTTTTGAAAGAAAAATGCTTAAACATTGATTTTTTTTTTAAAACATGATAATTTGTTGGATATTGATTGATTTGATTTATTTTCAGAACTAAATATCTTAAGGAAAATTATAGATTTGAAAAATGATAAACCAATTGACATTATAAATTATATAAAAATAATAAATTCTTTCTTGAATGCATATCTAACTTATAAATAATGTTAACAATTCCCGTGTTCGGCTGAAAGAGTTTATCAGAACTAAAGATTATAAAACCTTATTTAAGATAATCAAATTCTCAAGAAACATCAAATAGATTAGCCTGATTATTTATTGAGAAATAAATGTTAAATGAAATTAATTATGACAATTTAATAAATAATTTTGTATAAAAAAAGCTCAAAAACTAAACTTTAAATAAAAAGCCTTATTTTTTAAGTTTGCTTTAGACCTCTCAAATCATTGAGCCGCCCCTAGGTCCTCCGAGGTGACTTGGAGAGATTGGATAGTTGATATGTGAATAAAACTAAAAAAAGATCCACTTTCAGAAGATTCTCCGATGCTCAAGTTAGAAAGAACATAAAAAAAAATACAAATATAAAAAAAGTAGATGAGATTGAAAGCAAGTACTCTCTGTGAGTATCCTCATATTTGTAGGTAAGTGTGGATCATTAAGATAATTAAATGATAATATCATTGATTGACAAATTATTCTTTAATGATTGAAAAATTATACCTTAATAATAACATATTATCCATTATTTAATTTATTATTTCTATATATGTATATGAATTAATCTAATGAGATTTTGAGATTTTGACATATGTACTCATAATTTTATTTAATGCGGTATAATATTTTATAATATAATATAATCGTATTTATTAAAAAAAATACATATTACAAAATATTATTAAAATACTATATTTATTTAATATTATTCTTGAGCCGGACGAATAGGAAACACTACCTTTTACTTTTTATAGTTGATAAATCAATGATACAAGCTTTCTCTTTCTTTTCATTTTCTTACTCCACTAATCAAAATAGCATACTAATAATTAATGATAGATTAACAATTATAATGTTATTTATATAATTTTTAATATTCACTAAATTATTTATCAAAATATATTATTAATTAATTAAAATTTTATTAGTAAAATAAACATTAACTGGTTATACATTAAAAAAATGTAAACCATGATATTTCTTTTCGAAAATAATAGAAAATATAAAGAGATATATTATATCATTTTATATGCACATGTTTCAAACATTTCCGCTACGTATAGGTGAGAAGTTTGACTAATCACGCATATTTGGTGCGCTATGATTCTTCTCCGATTACTCACAACGAAACTTCCCTCTGGTGTGCTAGCAGCTACATATTGTCATCATTACAAACTTAGCTTTTAGTTTTCAAAACACATTTGGCGTTATCACTTCTCTTCTTCTCCCACACATTCTCTAGAACAACTTTTAAGATTCCCTGCTAGATACGGGAGCATGATAATTGAAGATATGGGAGCATGAAAATTAAAAGAAGATACAATATATCTAAATTTGATTTAAATTTTTTTTTTATGATTAAATATGTTTTTGAAATTTTGGTCCAATTTATTTTTTCAATTTTGGAAATGCGTGTATTTAGTCCTCTTAACCTAATTTTGTTAAGTTTATTTGACATGTTAAAAAATATGTTTAATAATAGTCGAGAAATGCGTTTGAAATCTCAAATACACTTAAACAAAATTTTGTTAAAAAAATTACATTTACGCATTTCAAAATATATAGGACTAAATTAGTTCAAAATTTAAAAAAAAAAGACTAGTTTAAATTTTAATACTAAGTTGAGAGATAAAAAAATATTTAGCCCTTATTTATATAGTAAAATACACGCTAGGCTAGGCGTATGCATGTTCACTTTTTTATGATAATAAAAAATAATAAAATTTTTATTATTATAGTTATGAAATTAAATATAAATATTTTTTATAACTTTATTGTAAATAGATTTTATTTATTTTATAAGTAATTTTATAATTAAGAAATAATTAAGTTTAAAAAAAATAGTAAAATTGAAAAAAATAATTAAATTTAAAAAAAAATAAAAAATAAATAAAATAATAATTTTGATTTAAAAGAAATTACTGAAAAAATAAATTTAAAAAACAAATCTGACCACCAAAAATGAAAATGCCTTTAGTGTAAATTAGTCACAAAATATATATATATATATATATATATATATATATATATATATATATATATATATATATATATATATGTGTGTGTGTGTGTGTGTGTGTGTGTTTGAAGTCATTTATGAAAGCAAATCTCTTTGAATATTATTTTGAGTGAAGTCAAACCTTAAATCTTATTTAAAACCCTTAAGGAGAATTAGGCTTCGTACCACTTAGACACCAAACAAATGTTGATTATACTATTTGTACTTACTTTGACAATAGAGCGTTGGGCAATCAAACAGGATAACAAAAACAAACACTAATCAAATCGTGGCAAGTATAAACCGATTAAAGTTGTAGAAAAAGAAAAGTGAAGTGACTATTGACAGTATTCAATACAAAACTTAGATGTTTTAAAAAGAAATAAAGTTGGAACGATTCATCGAAAAAAAAAATTAGAATTTTCATATATGATTAGTCATTAATTAAGTATGTGACATTTTAGTATATATATATATATATATATATATATATAATATTTATATATATCTTAGTAATAATATTTATTATCTATATCTTAGTAATAATATCTTTTATAGATACTTAAGAGAAAAAAAAATGTAAAAGATAAATGATGTTGAGTACGAAAATCTTTAGAACTTTCATGATTTTGTTTTCGAAAGGCGCCTCGTTTTCGAAAGGCGCCTCGAAAGGTGAAAGGAGGAAGGGTATTTAAATTGTCTTAAGCTTCGACTTCTAAGCAACGTGGGACTATTGGACGCATCCCCAGTCGATGTCTAAGGAGAATGAGTGGATCATCCACAATAGAGGGCATAAAGGACCGATAGTTCGCATGTAAAACCTCGTTATCTGTCACCTGTCAATGTTCCGTCCTAGGACATCGTTAAGGTCAATCACCATGCATCCGAGGTATTGTCCACTTTGGAGCTTGTGCTCTGTCACAGTTTTGTCCTTAAAAGGCGCCTTAGAGGGTGGAAGGAGGAATGGGTATTTAAACCGCCTTTGGCCTCGACTTCTAAGCGATATGAAACTATTGGGTGTAGTAGGAACAAATATAATACATAGTATTTTTGGAAGATAAAATGTACGGTTTGGTAGGTCTATTGTTTGTTTAGAGAGATTAAAAAAATATATATTCTAACATAGTATATTGTTAAAATATTTTTTATGAGAGTATTCTTTGAGCTTCTACCTAAACATTTTGACTATTGTTAATGTTTGTAACTACTATTGACCAACTCATAAGTCACTCCTAGCTCAACCAAGTTGTTAGCACAAATAGCCTGGATGATTTGGTGCTTGAAGATTTGATGAAGGTACATAAAGTCATTGCTTTAGAACATGTTGGAATCATGCTTAAATTGATGAAGATGTAAAGATTTGATATTTCACGAGTTGATCAAGCCTTGTGTGTGCTCTCTATCTGGTTTAGTCATGAATAAAACAAGCTTGAAGATTGAGTTCTTATTGTAGACCATTTAGAATTATATAGATGTATAAGGTCTTTGTTGTGCTTTTTAATCTGTTGAAATATTTTTCAATAGGTTAAATGGTGTCTTTTAATCTATTGAATGACTTTTTAACATATTAGAAGGTTTGTTGCAGTAGTTTTAATTGTTACATATTCAATCAGTTGATTTATTTTGGAATCGACTAATTTCACTTAAGTTAAGTGAAATCAACCGATTGATTTGAAAATCAACTTGTTGAATTTCGTAACAGTTTGACTACAAAGTCTATTTTTCTCAAAAGATAGCTAAGAAGACCATTTTTTAGCGTGAAAATTGTTTGAAATCTATGGAACTCTCTCTCTTTCGTGATCATACAGATGTGCAGCTGTTGAAGATTGATCTTGGATCATTCTTGGAGCCTTGTGCTTGGTGTTTGAAGCTTGGAGAAAGAGGTTTTGGCAGACAAGGTTATGCTACCACTAAGATTTGGTCTTTCTCAAGCTTATGGGTTGTGCCTAGTGGTTTTCTAAGTCTGCAAGGGTTGTCTTGATGTGCTGGTGTGGTTCTTATGTTATTCAAGAATCATTGTGTGGTGTTTTTTTTTGCATATTTTGAAAGTGTAATGTTGTAAACTTTGTAAATATTTTAAAATAGTGTAAAGATTCGGGTTGCCTTGACCTATCTTTTTGATATTCTTGTGTGTTTTGGCATGATCTGAAGTTGTGCTCATATTTGTATCACTCATAAGAATCAATCTTGTTTGATCTTTCATACTGTTTTTGGTTTAAATCACAAATTCGCATTTCTACAATTTCCCAGTTTTTTCAGTCGACTGTTTTTATGATTTAATTTATTGATTCTATCAGTACTTATCTATTTAATGAAATCAATAAGTATCTCTCTTTTTTATTGATTGAAAGTGTGCAATTCAACAACCTTTGCATCCTTAATTCGTTGTCGAATTGATTCAAGTGAAAACTGTTTTAGGCTTTTAAAAGTCACCATATTTTTATCCAGTCAATTCAACCCTCCTTCTTGCCTTTTCAACCATTTCAATACTTATAAATGGTATCTAGAGCAAGGTTCTTAAAATTTACTCAAGTTTGATCCTACAATTGTTATTGAACTATTTAAAATGGTAGAAAATAAGCTTCCCTTTTCAAAATGTGCTTATATTCATAGGCCACCTATGTTTAGTGGTATCAACTACCCGTTTTGGAAAATTAGAATGAAAATCTTCATTGAATCAATTGACCAAGGTATATGGGATGCAATCTTGAATGAACCTTACACTCCTAAACATGTCGTTGATAATAAACAGGTTGACAAGCCTTGTACTGAGTGGACAGAGGAGGAAAGAGGGAGAGCTCAATATGATTACACCGCAAAGAACATCCTCACGCATCCTTGAACATGGACGAGTTCTTTATAGTTTCCCAATGCAAAAGTGGCAATGATATGTGGGAGGTGCTTGAAGTGACGTATAAAGGGACAAATGATGTGAAAAGAGTAAGGAAGTGGGCTTTGACTCAAGAGTATGATCTATTTAAGATGTAACAAGGAGAGTCCATAGCGAAAGTACAAAAGAGATTCACTCACATTGTCAACCATCTCATAGGTTTGGGTAAGGAATTTGACAAAGAGGGGCTAAACATCAAGGTGTTGAAGTGTCTTGATAGATTTATGCAACCAAAGGTCACAACTATTTTAGAATCAAGATACCTATCTACATTAACTACTGCATTGTTTGGCAAGCTAGGGGATCATGAAATTGAAATGCATAGGCTAAATGAGCAAGAGTCAATTGAGATAAAGGTGAGAAATATAGCCTTGAAGACTAGCACCAAAAGGAATGATGAACTAGAGGATGAGGTAGCTGAATCAAGTGACAATGAGAACTGGAATCTACATTTCAAAAGGTTTGGAAAGTATCTCAAAAGGAAAGGTAGCAAAGGTAATCAAAAGAAGTACACTTCCAAACGAAATGAGTTAAATTCTTCTAATTTTACTTGTTATAGTTGTGGAAAGCAAAGACATATCAAGATTGCATGTCCAAACATTAACAAAGAAAAAGAGAAGAGTTTTGATAGGAAAAGAGAGAAGAAACCCAAGGAGAGACGTGCATACATAGTTTGGGAGGACAATGATGATTCAACAAGTAGCTCGTCACAAGATGGAAGTGAGGAAGCCAACTGGTGCCTCATGGCTGGATATGAATAATCCTCATCAAGTTAAGTAAGCTCTCTAGACAATAATGATTGCAATCAATTGTTTCATGACATTGAAGAGTTGCATAATAAAGCAAACAAGAAAACTATCATAAACAATCGATTGAAAGGCTTAAACAACTGGCTGGAAAACAAAGTTAATCAATTGGAAACAGAAACAACCAATTTAAAAACTGTTTTCAAACACTTAGAAATGATTTACAATAATTCAATTGGTTGTTTTGAAAATCAGTTAACTGAAAAACCTTGTGAAAACTACACTGTTTTAAAAATCAAGTGAAAAATATCTTTTAAAAACCTATGAAAAGTTCACAAGAAGTAAAGCAAACCTAAAAGCTATTCTTGGCTCTCAAAATTGTGTGTTTGGAAAAGCTGGACTTGGTTATAATCCTATTTTCAAAAAGAAAGCCAAAAAATTCTCTAGTTTCTTTTCAAAAGGTAAGCCACATGATATGCCATTCATCTCTTGCAACTATTGTATGAAAAAGGTTAATGTCATTAAGAACTGTTACACAATAAAGTATGATGCTCCTAAAAGGGTTATGAAATGGTTCCTAAAAGGATCTAGAAAGGTTTAACCATGTTGGACCCAACCTATCAAAGGGTCCCAAGTAATACAAATCTATTTTGCATGTCATAAAAAGTGAGAAGAAAGATTTGTGGTACTTTGATAGTTGTTGTTCGAGACATATGACAGGGGACAAGACCAAATTTGCAAAGTTGGAGTTGAAGGATGAATGATTTGTGACTTATAGAGACAACAACAAAGGGAGAATACTTGTAAATGGAGTCATAAGCAATATATCCTTATTCAACATCAAGAACGTGCTTCTGGTTGAAGGATTAAAGCACAATTTGATAAGAATAAGCCAACTTTGTGATAGGTTTTAAAGTTGTGTTTGAACCAAATCATTGCCTTATCCATGATGCATGTGGTAGCATTATGTTGATAGGAAGAAAGTCAACACATGCATCATTTAACATTCATTGTTTTCTTACAAAAGAGGATGATACTTGGTTATGGTATAAAAGGCTTTGTCACATACACATGCATCATTTTAATCGACTAAATAGAAAATAGTTGGTTGAAGGTTTACCAAAACTCAAGTTTGAAAAGGATAGAGTATGTGAAGCTTCCCAAAAGGGATAACAGACAAAGGTCTCTTTTAAACCCAAAAATCATGCTTCAACTGAAAGATCTTTGGAGTGCTTCATATGGATCTATTTGGACCATCTTGAATCATGAGTCTTGGTGGAAACCTTTATGCATTAGTCATAGCAGATAATTTCTCTAGGTTTACATGGACTTTGTTTTTAGCAGCCAAAAATTACACATTCCATGCTTTCAAAAGACTTGCCAAGGTTTTAGAAGATGATAAGAGTTCTAAGATTGTGTCTATTTGAAGTACTCATGGTGGAGAGTTTCAAAATGAAAAGTTTGAACACTTTTGTGAAAAACATAACATTAAGCATAACTATTCTGCTCTTGGAACTCTGTAAGACTCGAAAAATTTAAATAATTAAATAAATAATTATTTAATAAATGCGGGTAGTAGGAGTCTTTATTACATTTAATGCGAGTCATTATGATGTGGAAGAGTATTAGCTCAAGTAGTTGAGAGTACTTGATTGTGTGAAAGGATTTGGGTTCAAGTCTTAGGTGTGCCAATCATATGTTATTTTAATATGTTTATTATTTTAGTGATATGTTTCAATGTGATTAGTGATAATGTAATCCTAAAATTATAGGAATTATCATGAAACATGAATTGGTTGAATGGTTGTGCATTAACTTTGCAATTGAGTGGTTGTGTGTTCAAACCTTGATGAGAACAAAAATAAACTTTCTTTTTTCCAAATTTTATTTTGACTTGAATATGAAAGGGTAGTGAAAAGCTTCCAAGAGAGGCAACCTAATGGGCTGGAGACAACAAAATAATGATAATTGAATACCAATTTTAAGTAAATTTTCGTTTTAGTAGTAAAGGGTGATTAATGGGAACATTAACTTTGAGAGAAAAGAAAATTAGAGGGGGAATTAGGACTGCATTTTCGTGGTGCTGAAACGAGAGGTTTCCAAAGACATCAGAACGTACTTTAAGGGGAGTTGTTTATAATTGTTTTGATTCGTGTATGTTGTACTATGCCTTGTATGAACTGAATTGCATGAAACCCATCTCTAATTACGTTCTTTTTCGCGAATTCTAGGTTTTCACCCAAAAACCGCCTGGCAGGCATGAAGGTACCGCCAAGCGACACATCAGAATTAACCCAGTATCTGGATCCTGCTATGAACCGCCTAGCGGTGATGAACTATTGCCAGGCGGTGCGACGCTATTCTACATGATTTTTGTGGTGTTGTGGTGCAGGAGTCATCGCGACTTTTGGAATTGAATGGTGAATATTGTGTTTGATATTACTAATGTAAATTGAATAATTGGTTTGGGTGATAAAGCCTCGTAACAAAGGTGTGGGTATAAATCTTGGAATTTGAGATAAAAGTGGAGAAAGGTTAACTAGGAATTTATTTCTGTAAGTTTATTAAGTAATGGTATCATTGGATGTGCAATTTTGATATTCTGGATGGGCGTACGAGTTCGGCCTAGTGGAATGGTGAGACAGGGTTAGGAGATCGTAAAGGACTCGTTGAGCAAAGGGAAAAAAGATGGGAAGTTCCCAGAACCTATTACGGCGCCTGACGGTACTTAATCTGCCGCCAGGCGATAGTTGGAACTTTTCCAGCTTGGCGTTCTGATGGTGTAGAGGCCGAGAAGGGTGTATGGGTCGTTGCGATAGACTTGGGTGGACAAGAATATTAAACTTAGGATGTGATACGTGGGAATGCCATATGGAAAAGGTAATGAAAGTGGGTTGTAGTATTAGTATATGAGAGTGGTATGAACTTGGTGTTAAAACAAAATAAAGGATTACGGCGGTGGTCACTAAGAATTGGAAGTGTTGAGAAGGATGGAGTTTTGTGGGGTATAGATTTATAAACTTGGAGTGATTACAATTTGGTAAGGCAAAGTAACAAAGATAAATTTGTGTAACTTTAAGTGGAAGATATTGGATGAAAGGTTAGCCTCAACTTAGTAGGGAAGAAACAAGTAGTCTACTGTTTATGTACTGGATTGAGGGTCTCATACATAAGTTTGATTGAGGTATTATGCAAAGTTAAAGTACTTGGTAAAATCATAGGTCTTGAAGAAGGGGAGTGACAATTATGAATGATAGACAATTGAACCATATGAGGACTGTAGATAGCCAAGAATTTAATCTTGATTGACGAGTGTTCTTCTAGAGTTTTTGAAGTGCTTTGGACTGGAAGCCAATATGTGTTGAGGTACTAAAACCAGTAGAGTTCGCTATTGATATAGTGCTTGGCAGCACAAGTATGTGCGCCAGGCAATATGACCAACAGGGGTGTCCCTGCACCGCGTGGCGCCTGGCGGCAAGGTGTACTCCGCCAGGTGACAGACCCTGCAATAGTGGGTGTATGAGAGGACTGGTGCCTAGCGGCGAGGGTGTCCCACCAAGCGGTCTGCACGTTCATTTCGCCTCGCAGCGCTTAGGCTGCGCCAAGCGATAATGTTTCAGTTTTTGGCTTGCGTGTGTTGTTTGTACGCATTGATGCGGACTTGGATCAGGAGATGTTGTGCCATGAGCGGGTAGGTTCATGGACGGTGGTGAACACGTGATGATATGAGTGGGGATGTTCATATCCAATTACTCTCGTGTGGGGATACGAGCGGGTAGGTTCGTATGTTTCGTGCTCACACTTGAGAGATACTGTGTGCGGGGAGGTACGTAGCTGGTGGATCACGTGTGTTGGAGTACGGGTGGGTAGGTCTGTAGAGCAGGACTACGAGTGGGAAAGTTTGTAGAGCAGTACTATGAGCGGGGAGGTTCATAGAGGCAGGACCACGAGCGGGCAGGTTCGGGTGAGCATCATAAATCCTGAATCCAAGGCTAACTATTACTGTGTTGTGAAGGTTGAAAAGCCTTGGGGATTAAGGTCTTGACCAAGAACTAACTAGAATCAAATAGTTGGGTGTATTGTTAATCTTATTAACTTATTTGTTAATTATTTATGGCTCAACCTTTTTGTATGTGTTTGGTGATGATCGTGTGACTTGTCACACGGGAGCAGATGATATTACAGGTGATATTGCTGACACACAATGACGGAGAGAGGGATAGCTTGGGGACATTGAGCTAGGAAATTATTTATGTTTTCTACTATCTTAATTAGATTTTGGAATTTGTAATAAGATTATTACTTTAGTTTTAAATGAATTATGGTGCGCTGATGAATGTTTTAAATTTTCCAACATTTGGGAATAATAAAATTACGACGTTTGATTTTCAATTCTTATCTATTTAATTTAATTAAGTAATTTCTAGTAGGGATGTTACAAACTCCACAACAAAATGGAGTAGTTAAAAGAAAGAATAGATCACTTGAAGAACTAGCTAGGACCATGTTAAATAAAAACTCACTACCTAAGTACTTTTAGGCTGATACAGTAAACACATCTTGTTATGTGTTAAATTGTGTGTTGATTAGGCCTATTTTAAAGAAAACCCCTTATGAGCTTTTCAAAGGGAGAAGACCTGTTTTAAGCCACCTAAAAGTATTTGGTTATGAGTGTTTCATCTTAAATAATGGCAAAGACCAACTTGGCAAGTTTGATGCCAAAGTGGATGAAGTTGTTTTTCTTGGTTATGCTATACATGGTCATGCATATATAGTGTATAACAAAAGACTAATGATTGTTGAAGAGTTTATGCATGTTGTATTTGATAAAAGTAACGCAAAGCTGCAAATTCAAGTGTTAAAGAATGCAATGATGAAGAAATGTTGTTGGAAAAACAATCTGCTACAGAAAATCAATTGACTGAAAAGGAAAAATAGTCGACTAAAATAGTGGCAGACAACAACTTACTTAAGGAGTGGATTGAACCTAAATGACTATCAAAGGACAACATCATTGGTGATATTAGTCAGGGATCCACTAGACATAGACTTAGATATTATGGACATGGTGCATTTATGTCTCAAATTGAACCTAAGAATGTAATTGATGCTTTAAGTGATAGTAATTGAGTTGTTATGCAAGATAAACTTAGTCAATTCACAAGAAATGATGTGTGGTCTCTAGTTTGTTTAAGTAATGACATGAATATAATTGAAACTAAATGGGTTTTTAGAAACAAAATGGATGAAGATGGTAACATAGTAAGAAGCAAAGCTAGACTAGTTGCTAAAGGGTATAATCAAGAAGAAGGTGTAAGATCTGAGAAATTTAATTAATTAAATAAATAATTAATTAATAAATGTAGGTAGCGGGAGCCTTTATGGCAATTAATGCTGACTTTTATAACGTGGAATAGTACTAGCTCAAATGGTTGAGAGTACTTATTTGTGTATGCCAAATTGAGTGTATTTTAATTATGTATTATTTTGATTGAATGATTTATCATGATGAGTGATAATATAATCCTAGATTTATAGGAGTTATAATGAAACATGAATTGGGTGAATGGTTGTGCATTGACTTTACAATTGGATGGTTGTGTGTTTGAACCTTGACCTATGTGAAATAGGTTTCTTTTTGCCAAAACTCTTTTTGGCATGAAAATGAAGGGTCAGAAAACCCTAGCGGGAGATCAACTAGAAAGGCATCTTAAAACAATCATTGAATAACCATTTTAATGTCAATTTTCGTTTTGGCCATTAAGGGAATTAACATTAAGGTGTAAAGTGAGGGTAATAGGGAGATTAGAAAGATAGAGTGTCCTTTTGGTACAAGCACACAACTAGCACTTAAAACAGAGAGTTGGGGGGAGATTTGAAGCACATTGAAGAAGGAGACTAGAAGGAGTCAAGGAGGAGGGCACGTTGCTAAATCAAAAGACCAAGGTTTTTGGCAATTGAGCAAGGAATTCAGGTTAGAGGAGTTGCTTATCACGTTTCTTGATTTTAAATTCATAATTTTGAATTGTATGATAAGCATGAATGTATTGTGCACGTGATTTTCTAGACTAGGATAAGTTTCTGGAAATTTTCCAAAAACTGCCTGGCGGACCTTCAAAGCCACCAAATGACTCATGTTAAAAAATAATCCAGTTTCTAGGTTTCTATTAAGAACCGCCTAGCGCTGAAGAGTTGCCTCCAGGTTATGCATGTTGGTGTTTTGTTCATGAAAAACAATGTTTTTCATGTTTTCGCGCAACAGGAACCGTCGAGCGCTAGTTTCATATCGCTAGGCGCCAGGTTCCTGACATCTGGGCGCTGGGCGTCACAGATTTTTCTAGTCTACGTAGTTTTTGTAAATTTGTGTTTCCCGATTCGTTAACCGTCCGATTTAGGTAAAATTTTTACAGGTGATCCATAACATGATATTCTTTACTTTGAACAGTGGAGATTTTGTTTGCATGTCTCTAGCTTGAGATATATGTTATGCATGATTGCTGGTTTGGAAGCCTTTAAAGTGCATGATCATGTAGGGATGATAAATTATGGTCTTGACATAATGCATGGGAAATTATTATAAATGAATACATTTCTATTGTGGGATTCATATGTATGAAATTATTGCCATGTGAAAAGGTTAAATTTTGGTTTGTATGCGACATTCAAGAGAATGTTACAACTAATGTTTAAGTTATTTTGTAAAGTTCATGAGTTGGATGCATATTGGATTTTGATTTTGAGTACCTTATAACATGAATGGTTCGTATTAAACCAAGTATTGGCAAGGTATAAATGCATGAATCTTTGTGTAAAAATATATGTGCTTGATTCTTATGACTTGAGAAATGTGCGTTCAGTTTTGGTATATGTATCAACATGTTGTTGGTGTTCTGGATTGCATGTGGGCTGAGTGGGTTCATTAGAACATGTTCTGGAGTGCCAAAAAACCAGTAGCATTGACGTTACTAATGTGGCACCAGCAGCATAGGGTAAGCTGCCAAGCGATAGTAGGTGCAAGTAAGCTCTGAGAGAAACACAACGCTAGGCGGTCTGTGTTGGAATGTCGCCTGGCGGCGCTTAGGCAACGCCATGCGATAACATGGAGGGCAGCGTGTTCTTTTAGCTTGTGTTTGTGTGTTTTAGATGTTGGACTTGGACCAGGAGATGCTTGATAGTGTTATGAACAAGTAGGTTCATGATTGGACATGAATGCGTGATTAATATGAGCGAGGAGGTTCATATTAATGATGCTCTCATGTGAGGATACGAAAGGGAAGGTTCGTTTCGTGCTCACACTTGAGGAGTTGCTACGAGTGGGAAGGTTGGTAGCTGGATGGATCACGCGTGTTGGACTACGGGCGGGGAGGTCCGTAGAATTGGACTACGAGTAGGGAGGTACGTAGAGGTTGTACCACAAGCGAACATGCTCGTGGAAGCATGATATATCATGTGTTCATGGTCAAGTATTTGTATGGTGTTCTTGGAATTGTAGTTTCATATGCATAAATTATTTTTGGATATTTTAACGTTTGTTGATGCAGTTGAAGTTAAGATTAAGCTTATTTAAAGGTGGGAAAATAAATTGATTGAAATTACAAAACACCTTTTAATAAGACTAAAATTAGCAAGTTCTGGAAAAATTACTTTTGCACCCCAGTTTTTACTTATACACTCTCCTCTTTCTAAATGGGTCTCACCAAAATCCTATTTTGCACTCCCTAATATGTCTATTTACACCCCTCCTACCACTTAAACCCAACTCACTCAAATCATGCCATGTGGAAATCCCCACCTTTCACATCAGGCCAACCATATGCTGACACGTGGCAACAATCCTTGCACTAACAAGTTGTGCAATGGAAGGCTGCCATGTCATTGTCTTCAACCCTAGCCTCTTCTCCTGAAAACCCTAGCAGCCACGACCACCACAGCAACACTCTCCATTGACGCAGAACCACCGTTCGTCGTCCTCACCACAGTTCCGTCAACCTCCATTGCTCCATCCTTCCTCACAATCGCGAGAAACTAGCAACGGCGCGGCCATCCTCCAGCAGTGTTCACCCTTCACGCATCCACCTACACCTTCGAGTCAAAGAGCGTGAACTAGAGGAGAAGAGAAGCTCTAGCACCATCACTACCGCGAGCACCTGCAATGCACAGTAGTAGCAGCGACGAGCAACACCATCACAACAGCGCCTACAACAACCTTCACGTTCACAAATCTGCACCTGTGAGCCAGAACAGAAACGTGCACCATCACCACTGCCAGTTCCTATTCCACAACAGCAGCCTGCACCGTTTCTGTATCTTCACCCTGCCACCGCCACCATTTTCGAGCCACCGTGCACCAGAACAGCAGCAGCATACCTGCACCATGCGGAAACCATCATAACAGATCTGCGTTGCTTCATCTTTAGTGCATCAACGTCGACTGAAAATGAGAACATCATGCCAGACCACCTGCACCAGTCGCGACCACCATGACACAGCAACATCACCACGTCTGAGTCCACATGGCAGGAGCCATCAAAGCTCATTCCGTCATTGCACCTGCGGCAGCAACCAGATGGTGGCGGAAACCCTAATTCTAATATGAGAGAAGGAGAAGGATGCCAAGTGTCATCCTGTCAATGGACAGTCAAATAGTCAACTAGTCAAAAGTTGGTCAAATCTGGTCAAAAAGTTAAAGACTGGTCAAAGGAGAGGGGTTTATTTGCAAATATTGATATTTTTGGATGTCTCTGCAAAATTGGACTACAGGATTGAAAATGGGTTATTTAGAAAATTAATACAAATATTATTTGGTGATAATTTATC
>Ga0099822_1005924_pt1 | contig 15961 bp, 13 predicted proteins | sample CowpeawhiteBW_FD_76839 | JGI IMG/M metagenome (GOLD analysis project Ga0099822, IMG submission 76839) | Root nodule microbial communities of legume samples collected from California USA - Cow pea white BW | ecosystem: Host-associated > Plants > Roots > Nodule | place: USA: California | collected...
ATTTTGATAGTATCATGATTCCGTTGGTGTGATTTTTAAATTTTTTTTATAAAAAATATTTAATTGATATATGGAACAATAAAAAAATGGGTATAGGTATGGGTATAAGAAAATACCCGTTACCCGGTAGGGATGGGGATGGGTCAAAAGTTGTATACCCGTTGGGTTTGGGAATGGGGATGGGGATGAATTTTTATTATGGGGATGGGGATGGGATCATGATACCCGTACCCGCCCAGTTGCCATCCCTACATTTAATCAGTTAATTAGACATATTTGATCTGATTTAAAAGTAAGACTATATGTAATCAACAACTATACTCTTTTATTTTTTTCATAATTTTTATATTTATATATATTTTAAATATTAAAATATTATTTAATAATATTTAAATAATATATATGTTTTAATTTATAATTACATAGTTGACTCTTTAATAAAATTAAAGTATTAGTTTTATAACAATGCTTGATAGTATAAGGAAACATTTTAAGTAAATTAATCGATTTAAACTATCAACCCGTCTGACACTACTTCTCTAATGTCTTTGCAATTCTTTCTCGTTTACATGATTCTATACTCCACTCAATTCATATATATATATATATATATATATATATATATATATATATATATATATATATATATATATATATATATATATATTATATTTATGTATATATTTTTTATTTTTTTTTTTTTTATTTATATTTTTATACTCCACAATATATATATATATATATATATATATATATATATATATATATATATATATATATATGTATATATATATATATTAATGTAATTTATGAGCAAGTACATTTTCTATTTGCTGTATTGTTAATAGAACTCACTTCTTCACTTTACATTTCGCTTTTGTTTTGTTGAGTAAAGAAAGACTAGAAATGCATTGTTTCCTTATGTTCTTTTTTTAGAAGGATTATATTGAGTTATATTAAGCTTAGTGTAGGATTTGAATCGTGTAAATATGAGCTTAAGTAACCCACTTAGTTTGTGTTTCAAAATTAGATTATGCGGTTTTTTGTGTGAAAAAAAAAAATCGTGCAAGTAGAGTGGAATTAAGTACACCAAAATTAATGTCTAATTGTTATTATTTATTAATGTTAACCGCAAGTTGAACATAAATTAATGATAAATTGAAATACCAATAACATCTCACTTTGTGTTCAACAAAAACATTTTTAGATAAAATTATGAGCTTGCAAACCACAACTGGTATTTTTTTTTTTTTACTTGGTCGACCAATACTTTTCAATTGACAATTCATGAATGGATGGTATTTTGTTCAGTTATTCTTACTAGATTTCCACTAATGGAAAATATTTAGTAAAAATATGTTATTATTATTTTTACATAAATTAATATATTTACTGTATTTGTTTTTGTCAAATCAAATGTGTGCTAAAGTATACAAATCGGGATCTATTTGAACAAATAAAAAACTACCCACCTATGAACCTATTTAGTTTTGCATGATCGACTTTGAGAAAAAATAGATGTTTTCTGTTAAATAATTTTAAATATATTGTATATATGTTATATTTTCGTGAAAATCTTTAATGAATAACTCTTATTATTTAATACCTTGGAAATAATATTTGTAGTATATGTTATATCTATTTGACTCACATTTCCTCCTGTGAATGGTCCAAACTCCATGAAATCAGGAACAAACAGACAGAAAAAATGACAAAATTTGTATTTAGTAGATTTCATTCTTTTGTTTTGTAACAGCGATACGAATCTAATCAATGATTGCGACGGAAATCAAACTAGGTACCAGGTTATTCATACATGGTTTTCGTGCTGTTGAATTCGTAAAGACAACTTGAATGATGTTACAAAAGTAGAACTCTGTTTCTGTAGCTGCCGAACGTGAAAAAGAGAGAAAGACGAAGGCAGTTAACAACAAAGTGGTTGACTTGTTACTACTCCTTTGAATCAAAAGGGTGTGAATGTTCGAAGCTGCTACTTCATAAAAGCGTGAAATATCCGCTTTTGTGTTATACTACGTACTCTCTTCAGATTGTCACTTACAAGAAACTCTCTAGAAAGAGAAAACAATGCAAGCTTTGCAAGAGATAGAAACAAGTTAACCCTTCTTCACGTTACCAAGATTGCTACCAAAGCATAACCAACACCATCTTCAAACTAGACGAAAACAGAGAGAGCTTGACGTCACTCTTTCCTCAACACGCCTCATTGTAAACGTGCCCTCTAAGCTCTTCGTTCTCCTTCATTCCATTCCTGTATAAAACCCTCTCACCCTTCACCCTTCATAGACACAAGAAGGTTAGAAACATTCACTTCAAGGTTGCAACATACCATACCTTCATGGATCATAGACCTTCTCTGAAGACAGAGGGAGAGGAGAGTGTTTGTGTGAAAGTTGCTCAACTCAAAAGGCTAAGCGAGACAAGCAAAACCATCACAATGTTTGAGCCTCGCGGACTCGGCAGCATCGAGAAGAGAGACAGCGATGCAGATAACTCTTTTCCTTCCACGACGGTTCGAGCACCGGAAAAGAAGCTGACCCTCTTCGCACTTCGTCTTGCGGTGCTTGAAAAAGCAGCCACTAGTCTTGGAACTCTTGGTTTCATCTGGGCAACCGTTGTTCTTCTCGGCGGTTTTGCCATCACCTTGGACAAAACCGATTTCTGGTTCATCACCATCATACTGTTGATTGAAGGGACAAGGATTTTCAGCAGGAGCCACGAGCTTGAGTGGCAGCACCAAGCCACGTGGTCTATAACTGATGCTGGGATCAATAGTTTCAGGATGCTCAGGTCCAGTCCAAACCTGCTTCTTCAAGGTGTGAAAAGCCTTTTCAAGCCAATTGTAATGAAGAGGCAAAGGAGAGACATGGTGGAGGCTAATGTGACCCCCAGGTACAGGGATGGTACCTTTAACACAAGGACACCAACTCGCACGTGGATTAGTTCAGATGTTCCACTTCTACCATGTGCTAGATGGTTTTTCCTTTCAAGGCACATAAGCAAGCTTTTATATTGGCTTCAGCTTTTCTCTGCCACGGCTTGTGTGGTTCTTTCGTCTATGAAGCTCATCAAGCGTAATTATGGGGAGGTTGCCAAGGGAGACACTGACAGGAGGAACCGGGAGTCTGCTTTGAATATATTTTATGCCTTGGCTTTGGCTGAGGCTTTGTTGTTCTTGATGGAGAAAACTTACTGGGAATGGAAGATCAGTTACTGCAAACTGTTGGATGAGGTTAACAGAGAGTGCGAATTGGGGCCATCAGGGATGGTGTCGATTAGAAGGTTCTTTTATGATGCTTATTCTAGGTGTGTCAATGGAAGCATATTTGATGGGTTGCAAATGGACATTGTCTGTTTTGCCATGGATCTCTTGGCCTCAAACTCGCCTGATGAGGAGCTCATTGGAGCAAGGATTCTTCGCCAATTCGCGCTGAGCGAACGGTTTTCAGATGATACCCTGCAGAAGCTTGGAATTTCCATATCTGTGGTGGAGAGGCTAGTTGAGATGCTGAATTGGACAGACCACAAGGAGGAAGAAATTAGGCTCTCAGCTGCAGAGATTTTGTCAGCACTAGCTGGCAAGAAGCAGAACTCTCTTCGCATAGCTGGGATACCTGGCGCTATGGAATCGATTTCTTCTCTTCTCCAAACTAACAGGAACTGCATACCTGCAGCTGATGAAATTGGAGAAAAGAAACTCGTATTTGATCATCCAAATTATGGCTACTGGACATTTAACCATTTGGGACTCCTCATTCTGAAGAAACTTGCCCGTGATCATGACAACTGTGGAAAGATTGGAAACACCAGAGGTCTGCTCCCAAAGATCATAGACTTCACACATGCTGAAGAAAGGTTGCTGAAGAATGAGAATGTTACGCCATCTCAGATTCTGACAGTGAAGAGATCACTGCAGCTGGTGAAGATGCTTGCTAGCACAACAGGCACCAACGGGAAACATCTTCGAAGGGAGATTTCGGAGATAGTTTTCACAATCAGCAACATCAGAGATATTTTGATGCATGGAGAGAAACACCCCTTGCTACAGAAACTGAGCATAGAAATTTTAACCAGTCTGGCATTGGAAGAGGAGGCAAGAGAAAGGATCGGAGGCACAGGTGGAGTACTTAAAGAATTGTTCAACATATTTTTCAAAGATTGCACTGCTGAAAATCAGAAAGATGTAACCACTGTTGCTGGGGAGGCCCTAGCAATGCTGGCATTGGAAAGCAAGAGCAATTGTCATAGGATTTCGAAGTTAAAAGTAATGGAAAGGCTGATAGAAGCATTGAACGTTCCAATGCTTCGTGTCAATGCTGCTAGGATTATAAGAAATTTATGCAACTACAGTGGATCAGAATGCTTCAAACAGTTAAGGGAGGTAACAGCTGCCGCACCCACAGTAAGTATTCCTCTACCATCATAATTTTGGGCTAGTAACATGTGCCATGTATGCTTCAAACTTAATTTTTAACCATTGCACAACCTTGCAGATACTTCAGGCCATCATGTCACAAGAAAACAAGCTTCAAGAAGTGATGATTGGACTAGCGGCAAGTGTTTTCACATTCATGGATTCTTCTGAATCAAGCACTGTATTTGAAGAATCTCGAATCACTGAGGCTGAACTAGCAAATAAACTAGTCCATATTCTCAAGAAACACCCATATCCTCCAACTAAGGTCCCAAGGATAAGGAGGTTTGTGATAGAGCTAGCAATTTGGATGATGAAAGAAAGGGAAGAAAACATTCACACTTTCAAGGGTTTGGGGATGGAGGAGGTGCTGGAGAGTGTCTTGGAGACCACTTCAGAGCTTGAAAGCTTTAATGTTTTCTCCGGTACTGTTGGTCTGAACAGGCACAATCTACCAATTCACTCACTGGTTGAGACAGCATTGAAGTTGATGGAAGATAGGTGAAACAATCACTTTAATGGTATAGTATACCTGTACGTATGTGTGGAAACTAGTAAATCTCTAGGAAGACCACACTGTCTGGTGGGTCTGGAAATAGAGCCTGACTCAATGATTTATTCATTATTTGTTTTTTCAGATTCAATGTTACTATTTGAATTAAATAATACATGTGTCCCTTTATGATTAAATTCCTCCCTTCCTGCATTGAAATTGAACAAAGAAACTCCATATAATATTGGGTTTTTCTTCATTAGGCTAGACTGATGAAACTGAATCACCGCATCAACCACAAAAAACAGTCACATCATAAAATCCTCCTAGAAGGCTGCTCTTAGTCCCTATTCATGACTTATTTACAAATTACAGGTAAAAAAATGTTGTAGAATTTAGACCAACATCCTAGGAAATCACTTTGGAGACAACTCCTGCACCAACTGTTCTGCCTCCCTCTCTCAAAGCAAATCTTTGTCCTGTTGATAAATAAAGTGACTACTGTCAGAACATCATAATGCTGGATGTAATATGAATAACTGAGATCTGTAGATAATATGCGGAATCTTTATGATCTATAATCAAGGACTCTACCTACCTATTTCAAGAGGAACAGGTGACATCAGCTCAAAAGTTGCAGCCACATTATCACCAGGCATAACCATCTTAACATTTTCTGGTAATTCCACCTTTCCAGTAATATCTGCAGTCCTCAGGTAAAACTGAGGCTTATAGTTAGAGAAAAAAGCTGTATGACGTCCACCTTCATCTTTGGATAGCACATAAATCTCTGCTTCAAACTTCTTATACGTTTTCAAAGCACCAGGCTTGGTCACGACCTGCAATTTCACCAACAGAAAATTTAGAAACAGAAAAACAAAAATAAATTGGTTCGTTTTCACTACCATATGAAGTTTTAATCAATGCTGAACAGAAATTTGATAACCTTGAGTTAGTCCCACTCACCATTCCCCGTTGAACATCATCGCGCTTCAGACCACGAAGAAGAAGTCCCACATTATCACCTGCCTAGAAATGGAAACACAACTAATTATCCATCAATTCAAATTCAGGTAAAAGGAACGAAGAAGAAGGGATGGTTCCATGATTTTACTTACTTCCCCTCGATCCAAAATTTTCTTGAACATTTCCACACCAGTAACAGTAGTCTTCAAAGGTCCACTCTGTAAACAGACAGAGAAATACAAAACCATATAACATAAAGCAAAACACTCATTAACATGACATTATAATACATATTTGATTTCATGTGTACCTGTGTTAGTCCCAATACTTCAACCTCCTCTCCCACTTTGATGGTGCCTTGTTCAACACGACCAGTGACAACAGTTCCACGCCCCTAGAAAAAAAAGAAAAAAAAAATAGAGTACCAAGACTACTTATTATGTTCTGTTTCACATGAGTTGTGATCTTTTTGCTTACCTGAATTGAGAAAACGTCTTCTATTGGCATTAAGAAAGGCTTGTCAAGTTTCCTCACAGGATCAGAAATGTATTCATCCACAGCATCCATTAGTTTCAAAATAGCCTTCTTTCCAAGTTCTTCATTTGTCCCCTGTAAAGCAGAGAGAGCAGAACCTCGCACAATTGGAATTTCATCCCCAGGAAATTTGTAGAAATTAAGAAGTTCTGCAAAAAGTTTGGTTTGTCAATGGATGCACATCCATTTAGTGGAAAATATAAATAAACATTATGATCATTAGTACATTAAATTTTCTTCCCATTCATATAAAACGATAAGCTAATACTTCATACCACGAAGCTCCAGTTCCACAAGTTCAAGCAACTCTGGATCATCAACAGCATCAACCTTATTTAGAAAGCAAACCAATGATGGCACACCAACCTGACGCAGGAAACAAGAAAAATACCCATGCATGTTATGGTATTTTGGTTTTGTCGTAATCTAGTAAGATTTCATAAAAACTGAGTTTTACTTTTGCATATTGACAAAATAACAACCTGCCGAGCAAGCAGTATATGTTCTTTTGTTTGAGGCATTGGCCCATCTGGTGCAGAAACCACAAGAATTCCACCGTCCATTTGTGCAGCTCCAGTTATCATGTTCTGCGATTTGAACAAATAAATTAATTGAAGATGAGTACATGCGGATTATAGAACATACACAAGAGAATCAAATAATCAATCATGCACAGATAAGATCAGACATTCTTCAGAGTAAGGCAAATTATGTTCATTGAACTCAATAGAGAAGGAAAAAAGAATTAGGATCGTAATTCACACCGAGAAAATTGACCCATATAAATAAAGAAAACAATTAATCCACCTGTTGAAGTAGATACTTTAACCAAGTCTGATCCAATTTCCAACTAACATTACCTTAACATAGTCTGCATGTCCTGGGCAATCAACATGGGCATAGTGCCTCTTTGCTGTCTCGTACTCTACATGAGCCTGCAAGATCGTCATGATAAGAGGCCCAAGAGAAGGTAACAAAATTTTGTTCATATAACATTCTAGTTATGTATCATTCACTATATGCATAATTTTAGAATGGACTTCCAAAAAGACAGTGATCTATCTCTCACAGTAGCAATAGTAATTCCTCTCTTCTTCTCCTCGGGAGCCTTGTCTATTTCCTCGAAGGCAACGGCTTTGGCTTTACCTTCTTCAGCTAGCACCTGCAAGTTCCACAATATCACAAAAAGGTTTATGCCTTAAAGAAAATAAAAGGTGGAATTTCTCTGCACTGTTTAAGTATGAAGACAAAGAAATCAACCCAAACCTTGGTTATTGCAGCAGTTAGTGTAGTTTTCCCATGATCAACATGTCCTATTGTGCCAACGTTAAGATGGGGCTTTCTGCAAAGACAAACAATAAAAAAGAAACACACTTTAAACAACCCTCGTATTGCAAAGGTCCTTTTTTACGTGGGATTCAATAGATGTCTCTATCTGCTATCTTTATTTCCATATCCACAATACCCAATGCCTCCAAAAGGATTGGTTGAAGAAGAATAAGAATACATACATATATAATGAAGACTGTAAGAAAATAATGAAACGGGTTACTTTGGCGATCTGAGGCCAATATTTTGCTTATATACGTAGATGAATCACCACATGCAAGGTTAGGTATATTATCATATTAAGTAAGAAACACCCATAACAAATATAAATCGCTTTGGCCACCACCAAAAGAAACTAACAAGAAAATCTTCAACTAACATAAAAAGAAGAAAAAAAATTAGTGTTCTCCCTAGAAAGGTCTTACGTTCGAGTGAAGGTGGCCATGGATCTCCGTAAAGAAACAAGATCCAATGGAGATGCATTGTAGTTTTGGGATATGGTGGCACAAGAGAATGAATGAAAAGCATTTGTGAAATGCAAAGAGAAAAGAAGACGCTTAGAATATAGGTTTCTGATAGCAACAGAAGCCATAGGGATGAATTATAGTAAAGGAGAGGAAGAAGAGATGATGACAAGTGAAGTTTGAATATTACTTTCTTGTTCTTGTCTACTTTTGTTATTTATAACAAACACGTTGTTGCAACAGAATCCATAAAGATCTTATGATACAACCTAGTTCAATCAATACTAATAAAATAATGATATAATAATTAAATAATATTAAAAATGTAATATCATAACCTAATGATATTAGAAAAAACACATTAAAATATATATATATATATATATATATATATATCATAATATTTAAATGTAATGTTCAAATGTGATGATAGTTTTTAAAATAACAATTTCTTAAACAATGTATAAATTTTCCATTTTTATTTTTAAAATAATAAAATAATTATATTAAAAAACTGTCGTAAGTTATGCTTTAAAAAATTCATCAACTAGTAATTTTTAACCAAATTTATTTTCTTAATAATTTTTAAATCAATCTTATTAATCTTTACCATTTTCTTGTTTAACCGCCGGGCCAATTGTTACAAAATGACAAAACTCAGTGACACACTAATTTTTTTTTTAGAGAATTAAAGGAGAAAAGTATATCACAACTTTAAAAATAGAATGGTTGACCCACTAAGTTAAAAGCTCATGTTTGAATGTGACTTTTCTTATTATTCTTAGGGAAATAACTTCTTATTGTGCCCAACTGTTTTTTCTTGATTGTCAATATTATTTCTTTTGTATGAATTATTTCTTGATTGTCAATATTATTTCTTTTGTATGAATTTTTTCTTGATTGTCAATATTATTTCTTTTGTATGAATTTGTTGTTCATTTTCATTTGATAGTTCTGTTTAGTGTCATGGTTGCACAAATTGTGAGTATTCTTTTATTTTTAGGTTCATATTACAAATATGAATTCAATTAGAATATATTTACACTGTACACATATTTTACATTGTTTTACACACCTTGAAATAATTTTTTATTTATTTTCAAACTAAATTAATATAGTAGAAATTTGTTGAGATTGGGAAAATTAGTAAAATTAATGAAAATTGATTAATCCTATTATTAATATTAACGGAAATTACAATAGTGTTACTACTAGGGTTAAAAGAGACAGTAAACAAAAAATTGTCTTTTAAAAATAAAATATCAACCAGGCTAAAACATTTTGACATGAGAAAAATTGTTGTTAAATATTGCCCCCACTGTTTTGCGCTTCAAAATGTACATAATAATCATATTATTATTATTATTATTATTATATTATATGAAAAGAAATAGATGGATAAAAAAACTATTTACAAAGTAATATAAATTTACCAAAAGATCGTGAAAGCCGCCCCCAGAGTAGTTGGACACGATTACACCAATCTTTGATAACAAAAACGAAAAAAATTAAAGGAAAAATCAATAAATCATGAATAAACGAGGACCAGTAATGCAGACTCCAGAAATTACAATTCGAAGGGGTAATAACACAACAATTCTCTGTTACAGTGAAAGAATTTTAGATAAAAGCTACACGATAACCTAAACATGCAAAACTTTAGTACAAACAAACAACCTATTTCTTCTGTGGGGCATTTTACAAACTATGTAGTAATTTTTATAGTCATAAAAAACAATGACTCTCTCTAATGTTATCGATTGTATCTGTTTCTGAAAAAGTTGAAATCCCAACGCCGCAATAAGCCATTCAAGACATTGCCTGTTGGATTCTTAATAACAGTTACTGTGGCTTTTGTATAGTGTGATATGTCAGTGTCAGATGAACTTTGTAAGGTAGCAGAACTGTCATTACTAGTAGAAGCACTGTCTGTAATACTCCCACTGTCTAATGGTGGTAGTGATATTTTGTTCGAAGAGAGACTTGGAATCATTGAAATGGAATTTGACTCAGTTTTCAAGGGCTCGCATACATCAGATGCAGTGGAAATTGTTGCGGCTGTGGAATGCACACAGTTTTTGAGTAAAGAAGATTCTATCTGCACAGGGTTGGAAATCTCTTGTGAAGAACCGTGTGAATCATTCTTGTCTGATGGCTCAACAGACATGGTATGTGGTTGTTCTACCTCTGGATCTATCACTGTTTCCATGAACATCTGAATGAAAAGTTTCAGTTTATACCATCATGCATTCAAAATTTTGAATAATGTTATGTGATAACAGATTGTAATATGGACTCACTTTTTGTTCTTCCATTGCAGTAGATGGAATGGCCGTGAAGTCATCGAGTTGAAATTCCACGTACTGGTCATCACCACCTAAATCGGTTGGGACAAGGGGACTATAGAGACGACCATTTGATAATTCAAAACTAATCATTGCAGAAGAGGAGGAGGAAAGATCATCACATTTCTGTGTCTGCTGCACAAAGGTACAGCACTAATTTACTATTCATATGGAGAAAGAACAAAATATATTTTAATACAAAGACATGAAAAAAGATAAAACAATACCTCACAATCACGGTATCCATCTTTTGAAGAAATATGTGATGGAACCTGAGAAAGTCAAACAACAGTTATTACAATGTGAATATTTTCACAGCAAGTTGTTGGAAATTGCATGCTATTTGAGTTCTGACAGTAAACTAAGAACAAAGAAACACAAACCTCCATCCTACTCATTGGTCTTTTTGAACGGACTTGCTTCTCATCCATGCTACTGCTTGTTGATGATTCTGCAATTAACAAAGAAACAAATAAGAGCTTTGCATTAGAAGCAGGGCTACCAAATGCATATCATGGATACCAATGCATAAGGAATAGTTTGAGTCATGCCTTTGTTTTGAAATGATGGTTCGTTGCCATAGCCAAATTCATGCACGGATCTCCAAACATCCTGTGTAAAAGAAATAAACATCGAAAAAAATGTTAAAGAATGGAACTTGGCATTCTGACCAAAATGAAATCAAAGAGATGCATGGTGAATTTACCTTACCAAAGTAATCATTCATAATGTCAAAAAATGATTCCCCGAGCTCATCGTCTGGAGGTTGCAGAACATTGTGAAAAAACAAGTTTACTGAATCAAAATAAAACTGAGGACGGGGAGAATTGTGATCTCCATCAAATTTAATTATGTTTTTGTCTCCCTACAAACCATAAACAACCCATGTTTAGATCAAAAAAGTCAGACATACAAGAATGGGTAAGGTAACTAAGACGATAAAAGAAAGAGAGAATGTGATGTCTAAAATGGATTATTCGTATAAGAACCATAACATGTTCTGTTTGAGAAACTATCTAGAAGACATTTTAGAATTCTAAAGCAGCAAACATGCATAAAGTAACAGAGGCTTACGAAAATGACAACACTGTTTGATCAGAGTTGGAAGACAACTGTAGTTATGTAATCAGTTTAGTATAAGACTAATGTCCTTTGAGAAATTAATTAAAAAGAATTTTTTATTGATACGTGTAAAAATTTATTTTTCTAAAATTTTCAATGTGTTTTTTCATAATTACCTATAAAAGTGTTCTACTTTTAATTTCTTAATCATTTCTTGATTAGGAAGACCCTTGGTTTAATAAACAAAAAGGAAGCAGGAAGTAAAAATTCTTGGTGGAATATGTTTTAGTCCATCTAAATATAGAAATATTCCTTCTCTTAGTTCCTAAAAAAATCGGTCTTCTTTTGGTCCCTTAGTCCATGTCATGGACTACACAACAGATTTTCATAAATGAGACTAGAAGAAAAAAAGGGACTAAAAGCAAACATTGTCCTACTAAAACATATTTAAGCCAAATTCTTGCAAAACATATTTACCATATAAGCTTCAAATATACGATCTGAATGATGAGGACGAATAAAATCATCTTCAATGGCATGCCCAAGTAGAGCAGGAACAAAACAAGATTTTGCTACCTGCAATGCAAACAAATAACGAATGAATGCGGTGAAGGATATGAAAGTGTGAAAACCCAAAAGAAATTGAATATTGTAGATTTTCCCCGAATTTTTTTTTTCGCTCACTCCTTTAATAGAAAAAAAAAATGTTTCATAAGCACATAACAGAAAAATTCTACACGTTTTGAAGTCATTATTTGACATGTTCAATTCAAGAGAACAAAAAATTGTACACACCATTTCCTTTTCGGTCGTTTTGCCTTAGTCCTTCTATATTTCATGAATACTTTGAACTAACCAGCACAAGCATGAGCGACAAACTAAGTATACATTTATCCAAAAACAGAGAGAGAACAAAGACTCAATTTCAAGTTCAAGCTAAAAAATTAAATGTTTCTCAACCAAGCTGGGGTGGATTTGAACTAGAGTTATGCAAACAAATAAAGATAAAAGCAACGAAAGCTCACCAATTACTTTTCTGTCAAATCGATGATTATTTACATACAATGCACAAAGGAAAAAAGAATTAAAATTTTTCATTAAACAAAAAAATCAAGACAAAAAATAACCTTCAGTGTGTTCAAGTCCATTATGTCAAATTTTGCCTTCTTCTGGATTGCTTTTCGCATGTATTGAATTGCAAACTTCACCTGTAACATGAACCAATATAAATGAACTATTAATACATGGAAAAATTGTAGGGAAATTACTATCTATTCTTATAAGAGAGAAACCAGGGCTACGAAAAGTATTTCAAGCCCTATGTATTTAAAGATTCCTTTGAAGGGCTAAACATGCTCATATGTTGCAAACTTTTGATTACGTGTGGTTGGTAACAGACCATATACTAAGCCTGGATGTGATTTTCGTAACTCCAATGTGAATAAGCATTATAACATGAAATGAGATTATAGATTAATAGTTTTGGTTACATTACTTTAGTAGAAGTATTCTCATTTTCATCCGAAAAATGTAATACATTGTTACACTCACTGTGAATTTTGGCAGACGGACTCTGTATGTACCTACAAGTTCCATCATTAAATCAACCAAATCCGAGAAGGGACTGTCCAAAACCATCCCTGCAATTGAAGGATCCTCAGCTCCATACATAAGGCTGCAAGGAATGACATGATTAATGGAGAGAAGGAAAGTGATATATATACTGGTAAGACTGAATTGCGATACAATCAGGGAGTTTATACACTGACTTTAAGAATCAACTGCCATTATCATTAAAAGTCTCACGTCGACTAGAGATAAGGTCAATTTACAGACCATTCATTAATGTTTAGTCTAACGCTCTTTTACTAGTTAAGGTCATGTACGATTACCAATGCCATGATCATTAACAAATAAAAAGAAATTGTACTGAACTCTTTTTTCATATTTCATCTCAAGCCACACCAGCTCTTACTAAAAGAGTATGCCAAAGATAAGGTGAACTATGTGGTTTCTAATCTTTAACAAAGTAATCAACTTATTGACAATTAACTACAAGGTCAGACTTATAATGGACCATATACAACCCTATGTACAACCACTATCTATGAGACCTTTCTTTAACTTTATTTACAATGTAAGGTCGAATGAAGAAGTAGATGATGAAAAGTTACCAAGTCACAGCACCCATCGAGCGTCCCCATAAGCCAATCAAAGAGACATTTCCATCTGCCCGCAGATAGTTGACCACAGCCCTCAGATCATCCTTCTGAAAACACAAGAATGTTAAATAATATTCATAATGGAAAGGGCAACAAAGAAAATGGTATTAGTGCATATGCAAACTCACAATATAGTACAACCATAAACATTTCATTTACACTGTGATGTGTTGTAAGCAATTTTGAAAAAAATGAGGATCAGAAGTACCCTGCCTCTGGCACATGGTAAGTTTCATATTCTCTGCCAATGATACTCCAACATAAATGTTACTAAAAATAATTTGGACAGGTTGATAATATTTTTAGCATTGAACTTGAGTATACGCCAGTTTATTTGGTTTTCCTCTGCCCCTTTTTTCATTGGATTATCTTCCATTTTATCCACTTTTATTCAACTAGAACCTCTAACAGTCCTCTCTTCTCGTGATCAAGCCCTAGGTAAATTTTGTCAGTTTAATCGCATTAGGTGCTACTCTAACTTTGAAAACCTTTCATTCCATATATTAGTCTTTTTCTGATATACTTTTTCTTTTGGTCTCTTGGCCTTTTGACGCCCGTGATCGATATGGAGAAAATTAATCCCCATCAAAGACAGCAATAAAAGTAATTGTATCAATGATGATGATCCAATTAAATATGAGATGTTTCAAAGATCAAACAGTTAATGAGAAAGCACTTACTTCATTCCAACCTAGAGTGACATGCTCTCCTCCAGAGATTCCCGATCCTGAGAAATCCAGGGTAAAAACTGTAATATTTGAAGGAAGTAAAATTATAGCAGCTTCACTGGCATCAGCCCTGCATCCACTGCCATAAACATTGTACAAAATAAGCAAGACCGCATGAAACTGAAATAAATTAAATGTGAAGCACCAACCAGCAACCAACAGCAAAGAATACATTTATAGTGCTACATAAAAAAACTGAAAAAAATAAAAAAATAAACGTTTGAAAATGGAACTGTCTCTTTCAATCATGGAATTGCATGCTAGCCAAGTAAACCAACAAAGAAATGCACTTATCTCAGAATTACCTGTTTCCATGGCAATATATAACGCATGGAAGAGGCTTTCCATCGGGACTGACAATTGGCATGTAATGACTGCATTGAAGAATATCCCCATGGCTGTTTTTTATCTGCAGAATATCAAGTATTACATGAGAATCTGTTAATTCAAGTGATCAACTCAACCAAATAGAATGAGTTAAAAATTGATTTGGTACATAAAAAGAAGATCAAATACATTCATTTCATATGCTACAATAAACAGAGTAACATACTAATTTTTATAATTGGCTAACCCGTTCCTTCATTTTTCTGGAATCCTAGTCAAGAAATACTTTGAGACAGTTCTCCGAAAGAGCAATCAAATAAATTGGGATTAATGAAACTAACCTTCTTTCATGGTTAAACTTATGATTACAAAAGTGGAACTATTTAGACGAGCTTGTCCGTAAGTTCAAATTAGCTTATGAATAAGCAAACTTATAGAAGCTTTCTCCTGTAACTTCCCAAAAACTTTAATTTCATGTAAATAAACTAATTCTTAACTTGTGAAAAACTCAGTTTCATTGTTTCCTACACATATTTTTCTTTCCAAGAAGTTCTTATACAAAAGTTTGTCCAAACAAACCTTATGAAACTAGATAAATCAACTATCTCATGTATTTCCCAGAACCAATGCTTTACCAACATACTGAATTTATTCTTAACTGTACCTCCACATCCTTCCGTTGAAACCACTTTCCTTTTAGCATGAACTCATAATCCAATAAATCACTCTTTGGATCATATTCAGCTCTGCATACCAGAAACAGATACAGTCATATAACATAAATGTCACAATTACACTTAAAACATAAACAGAGCAAAAAATGACTATCTTATAGATAACAGAACTCAATGTCAATTCATCTTATAACATAATTGCAGAAAGATGACCTCAAGTATGTAGCTATTTTTAGAAGGGCATATCAGATATATCTTCAAAAATAGAAGAATGTTTTCTTTCATTGTAACTCGGGAAATATTTTAACTAACATGGTATTTTCATTTCCCTTACTTTTTTTTTTTTTTTGAGGGGTCATAATTTTTTCTTTTTTACCCCAAAACC
>Ga0099822_1005925_pt1 | contig 15956 bp, 9 predicted proteins | sample CowpeawhiteBW_FD_76839 | JGI IMG/M metagenome (GOLD analysis project Ga0099822, IMG submission 76839) | Root nodule microbial communities of legume samples collected from California USA - Cow pea white BW | ecosystem: Host-associated > Plants > Roots > Nodule | place: USA: California | collected...
AAATAAATAAAAAAAAAAAAAAAAAAAAAAATAAAAATATAAAATAAAAAAAAAAAAAAAAAAAAAAAAACAAGACTAACATTCCAATCCACCTAGTCAGAAAGGTATAATTACCAAAGAGAGGATAGTGATGGCAATCATGATAATAAGATGGTGGGGTGATTCAAATGTACAATAAAAGGTACAGTAACTCCTTTTTATTTTAGACCAGTAGTATATTTTAATTTCTGAATCAGTTTACGTCATGAAAAAGAAATAAAATAAAAGATTAAGTAACACATTTAGCATTAGATGCCTGGATTTCAAGGATAGGACAAAGATTCTGCAGATGAGACAGAGTGATGAAACATTGACCACAGCCAGATAAATGGCAGGTATCCTATCATCCTATCTAAGAATCTAGTGATTTACATCCAAAAGAAGCCCATGGATCTAACCATCTGCCAGCAGATTCGTGTCTCAATGTAGTAGAAGATAAGGCCACAATACAATCCCACCCACAAGTACCAATGCTAATAAAATATGAACACATAGGCATTGGGCTTTTGGGAGCAGATGTTTCCACTCTACCACACACCTGTACTAGTGTGGCACAGTTTGACACTACCAGCTATTGTGATAGAAAAATCCACTCCAAGCATCCCTCAACAAATTCACAAACCATTTGCTAAAATAAGGTGTTGAAAATTGTAAAAGTCCATTTCCAATACTAGCAAATACTTAAAGTATGCGCTAAAAACATTAAACATTGAGCATTAAGTTGCAAACATACTTGTTCTTGAAAAGTTCGTGCCTCATTGGAACTCCTCAGTGTTGATTCAACCACTGACTGTATCTTCTCAATGATGACTTCCTGATTTAAAAGGCTCACCTGTATGCAAACAAATGCACTATTTTCAACATTAGAGAATGAAGAAATAGGGTATCATGATGGTATCATTTACTGGGGATAGAAGTTTCATCCAGCCCACACAACTTTATAACCAAAATTGTTTTCTAGTTTATTCATCGACTACCACTAGTGATCCTTTTGCTAAAGTGTCTCCATCCACGATGTGCAAGTTCAAACCCTGCCATTGTCATTCATCTAAATATAAACTTGGATTTCCACACAAGGTAAAGGCAGACTGCATGTTTTCTACATTTCAAGCTCAAAGTGCTCTTATTTATGTGAGGGGATATTAAACATACAACTCATCATGAATGTTTAACTATATGTTTGATTTTGGTGATGGAAAGTTAGTCCAAGACACGATATCAAAGTCTCTGTGACCATGTGGTTAGAAATTCGATTCATGCCATCCTCATTCTTCTAAACAAAGAATTTCAGCACAATGTATGCATATTCCATGTTTCAAGCTCAAAGGACTCTTGTGCACGATGGCATGTTAGATGCGAAAATATTGGTATATCTTCCACAAACAACTTAAGCTTTTGAGCTAGTTGGTTCATGGCACCATCAAAATTCAATTTCCTTAGCAAATATCATGAATAAACAACACATCAGAAACTTAATTGATTCTTTCATCAATTTTGTTCAGAACCACCTAACCCTAAATTATAACTTCATAGTCAATATTTACCACAGCCAAATAGCCAAAAAACTGTATATAACCTAAGGCACTTTAACCCACCTATTTCCTAGCTTAAGAACTAAATGTTTTGCCAGTAGTAAAACAGAACCTTGAGTCAATGACTTAGCAATAGTAATAATAAAGAATCACTAACATGCATATTCATAACTTGATTTTTACCTCTCTCTTTGTAGGATGTACATTGACATCAACATTTTCTGGTGGTAAAACAATTGAGATATATATGAAGGGCTTAGAAGCTTTTGGTAATGTCGCTGCATAAACAATTTCAATAGCTCTCTTCAATGCAGAGCACTCAACCAGTCTATCTGAAGAAACATAGACAAGATTTTCTTGAGAATCTATAAACAGTTATCTCATGTTAGATAATGAGAAATTTGAAGTATATAAAGATAAACACTTAACAAAAGAGGGGTGAAAATATGCACTGACAGTGCCATGTTTATTTACAGTCATCTAATTACAAACAACTATATATGGTTAGTTTGTTGACTTTGATAATAAACACCATAATAGTCACACCAAAGATGATTTTTTAATTAATCGACAGTGTAAAAATAATTTACACTAGAAGTATATATACTATTAGAGATGTTCATGTAAAACATTTAGTTATTTAACCGGATGTTAATTTTTCTGTTTTCTGTTATGTTTGTGTAACCTCTTCAGATACTTTGGAACCTATACATGCTCTGCTTGTGTTCTCTTTCTGATTAAGTGAAATAATATTCAGTTATGTTTTTGTTTAAGTTTTTCTTTGCCTTTTCTTCATATCAAAATTCTGATAATACCATTAGACTCTAAAAAAAATAATATGCCACACAAAACTTGCTAAAGATGAATACGAAACTCCATATTTGGTCTTTCAATATGCACCCAACCAAGAATTAGTATGAGGATGTTGAAGCAGATGCAAAAGCAAAAATCAAAGACCGAACACTTTTTTACATTTTCCCGGAAAATCCTCTTTACATTTGCAAGAATAAGGATGTATTAAATAACCCTTCCAAATACCTTTGCTCAGTGAAGAGCCTTTCATGCACCAGTGTATATTATTTTCTAAATACAGTAACATTCATCTAATGGAAAAACACCTTCAAACTTTTAAAAGCACCGCAGTTAATGTTTGTACAACTCATGTATACCGTTAATGAAAAGCACCATTGTGATTTTCTTTGCAGCATAATTCGCATTGGACATGTAGCCATGCATCTCAAAAACCGAAGAAGACGGATCATCATCTGAAGCTTCAATTTCAATTAGATTGCGAACAACTGAGACCCCATAAACAGATTTGATGGCATCGAGCCTTGAAGACGTGGCAACAGTGTGAACATCAGCTCTAACAGCTCCATGCTGATTGCAGTAAGAGTCCCAAACAGACAGTGAAAAAATAACATACGTAACTTACAATGCAGCTAGCTAATAAGATTACTGTAGCATATGTTTTGTAGCTCAAGAGACCAACCTTTCTGCAAGAGAAACCGACTTTCACATGATGAATAGCAAACCGGCTTACCAAGTCTACAATCTTTGAATAATCATCAGAAGAATTCTGCAGTGTCTTCCTCCTTGCAGCCATGTTATAGAACAGATTCTCAACCTATCAATAGATTTACTTTCAGGTAATCAGAAAGCAACATCCTAATCAACTTTGGCAATTTTGGCATGTTACTGCTATTCTTTCACACATTTGGGTCCCGCTATTTTAACTAAGAAAAAGTGTCATGTCAGCACAGATGTGCTCTGTAATATTAGACATCACGTTAACATCAATAGGTAAACCAAAATTTTTTCAATTAAAATAGTAAGATAAAATTCGCGGACAAAAATGATGGAGTGATCAAATTCGTGAAGTCCTAATAATGCGGAGACAAAATTTGTAATTAAACCTAAAAATATGCAATTGTTGACGCATAAATAGACCATTAATAATATCACATATTAATGACAATGTCATTAGTTTAGTACATAAATACTTACGTGAAAACAAATCACAATGAAACAAAAGGAGAAGCCATGAAGAAAGCATTAGTTTACCAACCATTATCTGTGTTCCTTTAACAGCAGCACATGGCCTGGGTTCGTGCTCCATGACACCATCTCTGTATGACACCCTGAACCACAGAAGCGTAAATCTAATATACTATATGTAAGAAACAAGCTTCTTATAAAGGTTTTCTTGGACAACTTTTTGTTAAGCATTTTTAAGAAATAGATAAATAAAAATGTACATGATCTAAATTTGCTTCAATTTTCTTCTGCCGGAAGTATTTATCTAATCCGAATCTTCATTAATTATACATGTATCTGTTCAGATAAACTTCTCGGAAAATACTTCTAGGAAAGCAATAAAAAAATAAAAAATAAAAATAAAATGAATTTCTAAGTAAGCTAAAATTAGCTTCTCTGAAAGAAGATTTTAATGGAAAAGTTTATTTCATTTTTGTTTCTTATATTTTTGGCCTGAAACGCTGATAAAAGAATATACACCCAAAAACACACTATAAAAGTAGTGAAATGGATAAAAACATTGAGTACCTGTAACCGTGCAACTGGTCTTTGGTAATGGTGGTGACGGTGACGTGACCGACATAGGTCATGCTGGCGAGAGCCTCGCCGCGGAATCCCATCGACTTGATGCGCTGCAAGTCCTCAAACGCGGAGAGCTTGGACGTCGTGTGGCGCTCGCACAGAATCGGCAAGTCCTCAAACTGCAAATAAGCGGAATCAAAACGCGAGCACAGTGTGAAATGACACGACGAATGAATGGAAAACAAAACGGAAGATTGAATTGAGAGTGACTGACTCGGATTCCGTGGCCGTCGTCGGAGACTTGAATGAGCTTGAGGCCGCCATCCTTGATGAGGAGATTGACGGAGGAGGCGCAGGCGTCGAGGCTGTTCTCGAGGAGCTCCTTGACGGCGTTGACAGGACGCTGAATGACCTCGCCGGCGGCGATTCGGTTGACGACGGAGTCACTCAGGCGCTGGATTTTGGGAGGCTCCATGCGGGACAAGGGTTCGCTCTCAATCTCAGTGTCTTCCATGCACTCACTCAGCACCACTTCAATTCATGTCTCAATTCAATTTGTGTTGCTTCGTTGGCGCGGGTTTAACCAAACACCAATTTATTCTTAATCTAATTTAAATTGAAAATTCACTCCATAGTAGACCTATGTCCACATAACTGATTCTACACACATGGTTTAATAGAGTCTTAATGTTCTAAATACAATTTATTAAGTATCACAAATTTATGTTGTCAGATGAATTTTTTTCTTTATTATCATTTTCTATATTATTTTTTAATACAAAAATTACATACGCTATATTATGTTTTTTCTCATTTGAAGTTTTCTCTTTTTCTATTAAAAGTATATTTATAAGTTATTTGATTGATTAGAATGTCTAATCATTTATGATTATTATAATATGTAATAAAACCAATATGAATAGAAAAATATTTTGTAATAACTTTTAACTACAACCTTTGTTTAACAATATAAAAAAGACAGTCCTAAAATTTAAATTTTTCAAAATTATTTGAGTTATCAATCGTATTTTTCACCGTAAAAGTAGATTAAGAAGTGAAATTTAAATTTAATTTTAATTTTACAAAATGAGTTTGTAAAATAAGTTTTATATTTAATTAATTTAATTAATATAATATGAGATTTCAAATATTTCTTTTATATATATATATATATATTCCTTATATATTATTATAGCCGATAATGATTCAAAACGGATGAAATAATAAAATCAACAAAAAAAATTAAATAAATAAATATATTATGATAAACTAATATAACTTATATCTTACATTAACAAGGATATTAATATATATAAAAAAAACACTTTTTCGATTAACTAAAAAAATATATGATAATGATTCAATAGAAAAGTATGTAAATTTTGAAGTTTCAATTGAACAAAACTATTTAATAAATAATAAATTGAAAAATTAAAGTTTGTGAGGAATTTAAAATTTAATTAAGCTTAAATTTTATTATATAAAAAAGTTTGAAATATTAAACTGATGTGCAAAAGAAAAACAAACTAGCAGGCCCAAAAACGGGAACCCTAAGCCCAATAAGAAGATGCGGAGAGCTGTGTTCATTGGCTTGTGCATGGGCGTACGAAGAAGAATATTGAATCCTTTCTCAAGTGTGAAAACTCAATGTTTTGTTGTAATTGTATTTGAATGTAGCTGGTTCCTTTGTTCATACCTATTCCAATCTGCACCATCATTTCTTCTTCCTCACCCATTACAGATAAATACCAAAACCAAAGAAAAAGAAAAATTCTAGAAAGAAACGCAACTTTTCCCATACCTCACTCCAATGGCCACGCGAAAGCTGATTCGCGATTTCTTCCTCTCCAAACAATCACTTCTTCTTCCTTCGCCTCACCACCGCCACCAGGTTCCTTTCATTTCCAAAATTTATCTCTCTGTAAATTGTTTGATTATTTCTTTATTTATCATTGCTGTTGATTTGTTGCTTGTATAGGGTTGGAATAGGAATAGAAGGTTACTTCTGGGCTGGGAAGATAGACGTAGATACAGCGTCTTCAATGACTTCTCGAACAAGATTAAAGGCGAAGCTGTTAGGTATTCCTCTCTCTATCTGTCCTATCTGAATTGAATTGCACCGTGACACTTATAACTGCTATGTTCGAGTCCAACGAGCTAGGTTAGTGAATTCAATGAGCTTATTAATACGTTAAAGTATTTTAAATCTCAATTTTAACATGATTTACCAAAGCAATGCTCTTAATTTGTATTAATAAATCATAGAAGATGCTGAAGTCCAAATAAATTCGCACCTACTCCCAGAAATTTCTCCAGGCTATCTGGCAAAACTGTAGCATGTGACATAGAAAGAAGGAATTAAAACAAATATGTTGTATGGGAGTTCACTACCATTTATATACTTGCAGTGTGTTAAAAAAATATACATGCACACACACAGATACACCTGCTTTATAAGAGATTAGAGAAATAAAAATTGTTCTTGAGATATGTTTTGTACTTTGAACTGCTTGGGTTACAATTGTAAGTAGTAGCTAGTGGCATTATTTATTATCCTTGTGCATGTATTTTCTAATCTGGTTCTAATTTGGTGCATTTAATTCCTTTGTAATGTTTGTTTGGACAATAGCGGTTATATGCAAGTCACTTTCCTGAAACTAAATGAAAACATAGGCTTGACCTTGATATAGTCCTTGTATGTTTTGTTCTGTTGATTTTTTCTGAGGTTTTATTTTCTTTTATGGGTGTTACTGTTGGGTTTATATATATTTCATCATGAGGGTTGTAGTCATTTATTTTTATATAGTGTTTAACTTTGTCTATTTTATTCAATGTGAGACTTTTGACTCACACTTGGACTATTCCCAACAGTTACCGTTGCATTATTAGTGTATTGTCTTTGATGGTTGCAGAAACCAAGAATTCCAACAGTCTGTCAAGGAGCTGAAGGAAAAAGCAGATGAGCTTAAAGGGGTAAAAGAAGAGCTAAAAGAAAGGTAAGTGTTGTATTTGGTGACCATGATTTAGTATTTTTTTGTATTACTGTTAATAGGCTGTGACATACCATCGTATGTCAAGGCTGGCTCAACTCTTTAACGGAGGCCTCATATGGTTAAATGTCTGATACAGAACAAAGCAGAAAACTGAGAAGCTGTACAAACAAGTGGACGAGGTTTGGACGGAAGCTGAAGCTGCGGCAAAGAAGGTATAATCAAAGGTCATACTCAGTTTCTACTCTTGGTTAGTAATGAAAATTAGTTATGATAAAAGGGGGAAAAGAACTCACTTCTGATACTAAATAAACAACTTTGAGTTTTGCATCAATGCATAAATGGACTATGAAGTCATTGGATGTGTAATTGTGTAGAAAGTCTATTGTGGACTTGCACCGATCTTGATACAAATTTCATGGTATAGTTTTTTTTTTTTTGGTTAGGTAAAAGGATGCATACCTTAGATTTCTATTTACGTCATTCTTCCATTGTTTGTTTGTGCAGCTAATTGCGATTGTTATTAACTTTGTTCCGGGGAACTTGGTATCCATATATCTATTTTGAATAAGCTGACACGCTTCCTGGAATTTAATTGTACGTTTTGCAGGTTTCTTACAATGTTAAAGAGAAAATTTCAGCTGCAACTGAGGAGGTCTGTTTATGATCTAAAACTCTGCTCTTGAAAGTGAAATTAACAGGTTATTGATACTGCTTTTGTTTAATCAGGTGAAGGGAACTTTTGGGATAGGAAAGCAGGAATCTTCTGGATCAACTGATTCTTCAACCAAACAGGGTGCTGATGTAAATGGAGAAAATAAGACATCATCCCAGGAAGAGCAAACCCAGCAATCTGGATCTAGCAATGCTACAGATTCATTGTTTGGGAAATTTAAATCAACTATTTCCTCTCCAAATATTTCTGCTGCCTTCCAAAAATTAAAGGATGCAAAGATAGTTGACATAACCAAGAAAAGTTATGACATAGTAAAAGAGGAGTTAAGCAGTACTCCAACAAAGAGAAAGCGAGTTCCTTTTGCATCAAGTGGTGAAACAAGTACAAGAACAGACCTTGTTGTTATGCCATCTAAACAATCTTGGTGGAGTAAGAAATTTGATGAGTTCAGGGAGAAGGTAACTTGGTTGCAGTCCTTCTGTTATTGGATTTTCTGAAATGCTTTCCATTGAATTATCTTTGCTTTTTCATAAAGGTGAAAGGCCATCCAGTATCCAAGCGGTTCCTTAAGTATAGTGACCCAGTGAAGACAAAGGGCCAGGAGGTATGCTCTACTCTGGACTCCTGAGGTTCTTTGTTCTATTAAAACAATTGTGTTCCTAATGGTGGTTAGTTATATTATGATATATTGTGCAGCTTGTCTCATTTGCATTCTTAAGCATTAGTGTCCTATTTGATAATTCATGAATGTGCATGGAGAAAATGTTACATGTTTAACTTTCAAATCACATTTTTTGGCATGGTATTTTATATATTTATTGGAATTGACAGATAGTAGAGGACTTGCGCGAAAGATATGAGACCAGTGATAGCCCCATTGTTCACAAAATACAGGAGTATGTCATCAAGTTTCTCTTTGCACTCATTCTTGTTCTTTGGAATTAGATATATCAAATGATTGGTTACTGGTAATAGTTATGCATGCTACTATACTTGTCTGATTATAGTCTAAATAGTATCAATGTATGATGCGAATTTAAGCTCTAATTCACCATGAATTTATTTTTCAGTATCAATGATAGTATGTTTCAAGAGACAGATGCTGCAATTTCTTACAAGGAAATACGTCAACGGGATCCGTAGGTTCTTAAGACTTTTGTTTCTATCTTAGTGTTAGTATTTTATTGTTATTTTAGTTGCTAACATATTTTCTTTTATCTGGTTACATGGACCAGTTATTTCTCATTACCAGAATTTGTTGTCGAAGTACAGGAGGCAATAAAACCAGTGCTTAATGCTTACATCAAGGTGGGTTATAGTTTGAAGAAGAATGCTTAAAATGTGTTCTCTTTTATGTGCAATCAATTTCTCATTCCATTTTTGAATCAGGCATAGGTTCATGGCCAATACTTAGGTGTAATTCTATTTGCTATCTTACTCTAACAAGTGACACTTTACGTTTCATTGTTTTCTCATCTCTGGTCACTTGTCTTTCTTTTAGAACAAATCCTCAACATCATCACCAGTTGTAAGTTGTAACTGAAATGGATGTTTTCATGCAAAGCCTAGTTTAATCAAATAAAAAAGGGAAAACCGGATGATGATTATGATAACTTGTGGCATTGGTTATATGGTTGGAGCAGAAAATGTTATAGATCTTAGAAAGTTGGATGATATATATATATATATATATATATAAAAACTAAAAGGCTAGATTTTCTGAGTTACTGAAATCATCAGGTAAGAACACTTTTTTAATAATCATTTTGAAAAGGAAAACCAACAATTAGGTTAAACCTTTGGATTTAATGCTATGTTTAGTGAGAATCACTTTAGTGAAAAAGAAGGGAGGCAATGTCTTCAAATATGGGTTAAGAAAGATAACAATGTGCCTGGTTGGATGTGTGGGGTTCATTAACATGAAATGCTTGTTTGAAGATTTAGACTTCCTATACATGAAAAGGGCAGTTGCAGTTGTTAGTTGAAGTTGGCTACTGAAGTGGAAGAAGTTGATCGATGATAAGTTGTTAAAAACTGATACCTGTATCACTTGTTAAATACAAAACATGATAGGGATAAAGCACTTTCATCTAAGCTTTACTCTAAATCTAATTTTTTGGCTGGGCTGTATTTATGGTTTATGAATAAGACTTTGATTTTAATTATATGTTCAGGGAGATGTTGAAACATTAAAGAAGTATTGTAGTCCTGAGCTGGTTGAACGCTTGAAAGCAGAGCGTCATGCTTACCAAAGTAATGGCATATTCTTTGATAACAAGGTGAGATTTGCAATTTTCTTAATCTTTCTTGTTGCTTTCTCTGTTTAATGACTTCTTGTTTTGAATGAGGTTGTTTGGGATAGAGAGATAAAGTGAAAAAAAGAAAAACTTTAATGAGTTAAAGAAAAACAGATCTTGTGTGTGGTGATTAATAAGTTCCTATTTTAAAGCAAATATTTTCTCTTGCTGCCGCACGAATTTTCAATGAATTTCAATGTATCCGCAAGGATATGTTCCCTTATTTAACGTATTGGTGATTCAGAGAGGTTTTACCCATAAATGATGCAATTCTATATAAAGTATTTATATCCGAATTTATCTTAGTTAAGATAGTGTAACATTATATTGTGAATCTACGTAATTGTTTCTGCAACTAAACATGGTATGGTTCTTTACCTACTAGGATATTTCGTTTTTTCTTTTAATTATTTAACACTAATGCAGATTCTGCATGTATCTGATGTGGATGTAAGAGAGACCAAGATGATGGGTTCATCTCCAGTGATTATTGTAATGGTATGTAATTTATTACTTTCCGAACTTCATTGCTAATTTATAAATTTTCTTATGAAGTTGAATGAAAACTTTCATGGATGATTTTGTTACAATGAATTTTCAGTTTCAAACACAGCAAATCTACTGTGTACGTGATAGGAATGGGGCAATTACGGAAGGAGGCAAGGTAAATTCTGTGTTTTCTAACAGTTTATATTTTGTAATTGCCATATGTACAATGTGCAAAAGCTATGCCATTTGAGAGTGGGCACCTCTTATTGCCGTAAACATTTATAATGCCATTTACTTTACAGATTTTCTCTTTCCTTACCCCTTCCTTAAGAATCTCGATGAAATTTGATCCCATCTCACAATTCAATTCCATGTTTGGACATGGATAAGTAAGGTTGAATGTTATATGCATGCATATTTTTCACATTTAAATGTATACTGTGTGGAAATGCTTGGTTTCACAGTTGCACTGATATAAAATGGTTTGTTTTGTATTGAGAAAGACATGCAAATAACGTAATAATTGCACCTCATGTCTCAATGCTGTCTGCTTTTTTTTATCTGTACATCATATTCGTTTATGGTTATGGTTTTTGGTGTCGTCATGAGTAGTAAATTTTTAGTGTTGTCCTTATTTCATGTAAGTCTGATAGGACAAGTTTCTCTATAAACACTTCTATTGATAGAAATCAGAAGAAATAAAGGAGTGTAATCCACAAGCACTTGTGAGTTAAAAATAAGAAGGAAAATAAATTGAATTTTTGTACAAACTAAATTCAATTGTTCCAAAAAAAAAAAATTGGAGGAATTGTACGGAAGAGTTTCTACAAATTATTTTATGCGTAAGCTAAATTTTATGTAGAAGTTCTTTTCAATTTTCTTATTTTTTCCTCTGCCGAAAATGTGTTTGTGGAGAAACTTATCCAAAGAGACCATTAGAAATTAATGTATGACATAATCTCGGACATGTCACATGTGTGACACCACTTTCATGGAGTGACTACAACCTTTTCGATTTTTAACTATGATTTATTTCTTTGGTAGGACACAATCCACACTGTATTCTATTTTTGGGCATTACAACAAATGGATCAAGAAGATCGTGGGGAAGATGGCATTTACCTAATGTGGAGACTAAGAGAGATGCAACAGCAAGGCATCCAAGCCCTCATCTAGTTTTTGACATGACTTCCTTATCCAGGGATTTGTATAATTGAGCCTTTATATTATTCTATACTCTACCTCTGATTTTTTTCTTGGGGCCAAGTTGTTGTATCCCGGTGATTAAATCCAATAGTTTTTTTTTTTCACATACTAACTAGAAAAATAATTTGCACTTGAGTTCATTGTTTTATGTTACCTGAGCTGGGGCAACGGTTTTACTCTGCTCGCAACCCAGAAATTGTTAATATAGTGGAGACATTATTTGTTTCTTTAAAAAATAATTTATAGTACCCGGTCCGTAAAGTAAGCACTTTTCTTTGTTTATCAGAAGGTTTGGATGCACAGATTCTGATGATGAATGTGGAAATATGTCACAGAAAGACCTCCATTGAACATTTTGAATAATACAAAAATATTCTATCATTCTTATTACAGGTGAATTTATGGATTTGTAAATGCCTATGGCTATAATTCATCGGATTTAAAAACGAACGTTAAAGGCAAAGCGAAACTACTTTTTAGTTACAATTTTGAAACATGAGATGAAAAGCACGAATTGGCTGTTTTCAAGAAGAGTTACATATATACTTTTTTGTTGATGTAAATATATTTCAAGATTCTTAAAACATTCCGCAGCGAAACAAGAAGACATTTACGCGGTGTTCGGGCTGTTTCGTGTAGGAGAAGTAGAGCAAAAGTAATATGAAAATAAAATAAAAACAAAGAAGAAAAAAAGAAGAAAACGTTTTTGGATGAAAAAAAAATAGTGTTTTGTCAACGATGTTTAATTTTTCAATAGATGTTCTTTGAGGAGAACAGTGTAAATTTCCTGTTTTTATCTTTTTGAATATAGATAAAAGGAGTTGAATGAAAGTTAAAGACAAGATAAACATTCTGTTTCATATAATAAAATAAAAAAAATTACATTAAATTGTAATAGTATTCAAATCATAACTAAACATTACATAAAATTATATTACTAACATATGGTACAAAAATATTACAAAGTTGGAAATTGATAACATAAAATATATGTCAAGCAGAGTAATAATTAACAGAGAAAGCGGCGTAAACAGAGTACTGTGATCCTAAAAGAGTGGGAGAAAGAGACAGTAATGCGAAGAGTATTATATTATGTTGAGAGCTGTGTTTGGTCGAACTACTCAACGCTTGCACCATCTTCATCGCACCACAACCAAATCATTTTTCGAATACCTTCATTCGTACGTTCTTTCTTTCTCTCCTTCTTCCTTCAAATTTCAATTTACCCATATTCTCTTATCAACCCACCCCACACACCCAACTTAAAATGCCTTGAAATTCAGATTTAAATTGAATGTTCTCCCCAGCCCAGTGTTTCCGAATGAAATTGACTTAGTCTTTGTTTGACTAAATGGGGTTTGGCGATCAATTTTTCAAATATCATTTGTTTTCGAAAGATTATTTTATTTATCCGAGAAACGTAGTTCTTCAAATGCCTTTCTGGGACTACAAAAAAAAAGGAGATTTTTTTCTCGGAACAAGTTAGTTCCACCTTCCATGTGGAGAGAGTGACTGTTAAATTAACAAAGAGGAAAAAAAAAACATGAGAATGGAAGCCGCCGATGCATACAGGACTTATCTTACTCGAGCTGAATTGTCTTCAGCAAAGGATACATGTAGTCCTTACAAAGAAGTCGACTCTATTGTAGTGTTTGAATTTCATTTTTTTCTTATTTCAATATTGCTTCATGTTGTAGGACAGGCCTCATGGAGAGTAATGGGAACTTGGTAAAGCATGTTGAGAAACAAACCACTCGAGTTTTGTTTTGTGGACCCCATTTCCCTGCTTCTCATGAATATACAACAGAGTATCTGCAAAATCATGCCAATATCAAGGTAAAATATTATTGATAAGACATGTTCATCATATCCAAAAGCATGATATACCTTGTTTTCAGATGAATATAAGACAAATTTTGGCATGCGATGGAGACTACATTTCTCAATTTCCTTTCTAAGAGAAATGTTGTATCAGTTCTGCATAATTGTAACTCTTCTCAGTGCAGTTACTTGTGGTTAAGATAACTTCCAATACGATCTTTAGATTGTACTACTAGCTTTGCAGTTATACAATCTTTGTATTAATGTGAGAAAAATGTTCTCATTAGTTTTAGTTTAGATCAAAAAGCTATCTATTGCATTTGTAGGTTGATGTTCTCTCTTTTGAAGATGTGCGCAAGGATATTGCCAAGTATCATGTCTGCATAGTAAAAAGCATGAAGCTAGATTCAGACATAATTTCTCGTGCGGTTCAGATGCAACTTATAATGCAGTATGGTGTTGGGCTGGAAGGTACTGTGATTACTGTCACTTGAGGTTTAATGCAAAACATGAGGAAGATTAATGTTTTCTCATATTTATTGTAAATGTAATTTTGCATTCTATTTTGTCTTCCCTCCCATCCTGTTAAACCTCGTCGGAGTATCAAATTGATAAATAGTGAATTTTTCTCCAAGGTATTGATATTGATGCTGCAACAAAGCATGGAATCAAAGTTGCTAGGATCCCAGGTGATGCTACCGGAAATTCAGCTTCATGTGCTGAAATGGCCATATATCTAATGCTAGGTCTCCTCCGAAAGCAAGTATGATGTCTTCAATTTGAAATAAAAAAATTCCATTTTTTTCTAAATGCATTATGTTCTATTTTTGAAAAAAAAAAAAACATTGTTCATGCAGAATGAACTGCAAGTTTCCATACAACAGAAGAAGCTTGGAGAGCCAATTACTGACACTTTATTTGGTAAAACTGTGAGTGTATCGATTATTTTTGGAAAACAATAATATTCTGTTCTGCTCCCTTTCTTTTTATTCTTGTTCCTGGTTATTGTTTTTCGTAATGGTTACATGCCTCAATAGAAATGGATCTCAGCCTATTCTAACTAAATAAAAGCTATTACTTGTACTTTTAAAGCAGGAAGAAGGGGATAGATGATCAATGAAATATATTACAGATGATGCTTGGGGGGCTTACAAAACTAATATGGATAACATGTATATAAATACTGATTTTCTTTTCTGGAAGTCTAAAATTGATTGAATTAGGTTTCATTTTGTTAAACAGTATTGGGTTAAACAAATGATAAAGTTTGTGTTCTATTTGGGCTGTGAAAATTATGTTTAGTTCAGACTTCAGTTTTTGGTGTATCTGGTCAGAGTCCTTTCCTAGAACCCCTCGAGAATTGCTTACATTTTGATTTGTATAATGTCATACACAGTTTCCTAGACCAAATATTTTCTGTACTACACGCAGAAGTGATAGAGTTATGTTAAACAGTACAAGGGTAAAACAACCATGAACAGAGTAAAATTTCTCCTTTAACATTTGTTTTCCTCACAAAGTGTAATTTCTGTACATGGATTTGTTTGTGATAATTGAATGTACTGTTTGTGGAAAACTAATTTTTAATGGTAATGTAGATATTTATTTTGGGCTTTGGGAACATTGGAGTGGATTTAGCAAAGCGTTTGCAGCCATTTGGTGTACAAGTTATGGCTACAAAGCGTAGCTGGGCTTCATATGCACAAGACGTTAGCAAATTAAACAGAAGTATTTTCCTTCCCAATTTTTGTGGGCCATAACTTGTAATAAGCTTCAGTTGTTCATCTATTTGTTAACATGTTCTTTATTATTTTGTTGAAGATGATGAACGTGATCTTGTTGATGTGAAGGGTAGTCATGAAGATATATATGACTTTGCTAGGAAGGCTGACATTGTTGTTTGCTGCCTAGGATTAAACAAGGAAACGGTTGGACCTTTTGCAATCCTTCATTTATTTTATTTTAGCTACTTTTAGCCACTTCGGTTCCCTATTTGTTTTTTATTACAGTTTTTGAGATTGGTGAAAACCTATGTTTTTAAAACTATGGTAGATGGTTGATACAGATGTTGACAAATGGGTAAACACAAACATTTTGTTAGTATATTTTTTTATCCTATCTTTCTTCTCCTTTTTTCGTTTAGATACGTGTTAGAAGGTTTTGTTTCTTTTTCCTTAGCAGTAACCAACGTACTGATGCAGAATCTAAGTTGATTATTAACATAAATCTGTTTGTGCTTAAAAGCTTCTTGACATCTAGTTCTGCCTTTTTTGTAAAAGCTTTTAAGTGCATTCTGTGAACTAGGCATAATATTAATGGACTTTTTTTCATTACATCGTTGTTGACT
>Ga0099822_1005926_pt1 | contig 15955 bp, 5 predicted proteins | sample CowpeawhiteBW_FD_76839 | JGI IMG/M metagenome (GOLD analysis project Ga0099822, IMG submission 76839) | Root nodule microbial communities of legume samples collected from California USA - Cow pea white BW | ecosystem: Host-associated > Plants > Roots > Nodule | place: USA: California | collected...
CTTCCCATAAACTATCAAAAAACAGAAATATAATAAAAGAACATTTATATAAAAGACGTATGATTTACTAAATGACAAAAATATATATATATATATATATATATATATATATATATATATATATATAATTAAGTGCTATTCATCTTATTTAGAGAGAGCAATCCAAAGTCAAATATCATGAGTCACCTTTCTCTCAATGAGAAAAGATGACGTAGAGTTTTAATTCAAATAAAAATTAGAATATGCAAAAACAGATTATCAATTCTAAATGCAGTGTAAAACAAATTTAGGTTTATCTATGGAAGAGAGTGACAAAGATCAGTTAGTTATTTAGTAGGCCACAAAAAAGAGGGTTTAGTTCATGCTGAGAAATTATTACTCAACCGATCTTAAATCGTTCGGCCAAATTGCTCTATGGAGTTTTTCATTCAGGGCAATTTGGGTGTGTCCTATGTCCCTAGTTCATACATTTATTATTAGCCTTCATGGTTTTGGTAGAATAACAAACTAACCATTTTGTCGCAATGAACAACCTATCCTGCTTCGATAGTATTGGGGGCCAAACTCTGACATGTTTAGGGATTCATTAGCACAGCACTGGATTTAGAAATTTGGCCTTCTTAACACGAGTTTGCTGGAAAACATGGAGGTACAACGGCACATGAATATTCATCAGAGACCTTTAATCAATACCCACCCATTTCCTAAACTCCTGAACATGCTCAAGCCGCTTGCTTTGGGCTTCTGTTCTCGTATTTGATGCTTTTAAACTCCTATAAAGATTTTTATGAAGTCTAAGGAACTCACTTTTGTAAATCCACTTGTCAGCATACATGTTATGGTCTCTCATATGGCTAATGACCTCCATCACTCTCTCAAAGTAACCACCTCGAAGAAAGTTTAGCAATAGTAACTCATAGAGATCTCTATTTCCCACTAGATTGTCACTCTTCATGAATCTCTTAATGTCTCCCCACAAGATTGTGATCTCACGAAACATACCAAGAGAAGAATATCCACACATTAAAAAGGCAAAAGTTTGACTTGTGGGCTGAACATTCATGCTAAGCATTCTTCTATATGCCTTTAATGCATCCTCTATCATTCTGGCCTTGCAGAAAAAGAAAATGGAAGAATTGAAGTTATACACCAAAGGAAAAACTGTCCGATCTTCATCTTTCAATATTTGAGCTAAGGCAATGGCCAAATCTGTTTTACCAAGTGAATTTAATGTTTCTTCACAGAGGTTGTGTTTGTCCGTAGCATCATCAGATAACGCTTTGTCCAGCAAACCAACCTTTTTCATTTGTTTCAGTAGTGCCTTTGCTTCTCTTTGCAATCCCTGCTTCTGGTATGCTGACACAAGTAAAAGATACATATCCTGACCCATTGGAGAACCAGTAACCTCTATATCATCCAAAATGTCATGAGCACACTCAAGCCATCCTAATTGAATACAAGAACTGATTACATCAAAACACAAACTGGAGCCTGCCACTGAACATAATTCCCCTTGAATACTAAGTAAGAGTTTTGAAAGTTCACCAATCCGCCCATCTTTCTTGTAACCACTGATGAACTTAGCCAAGGCTCTATTACTAAGAACTAGTTTCCCACCCCTATAAAAGATCAGAACCTGTCTGCTTTCAACCTTAAGGACAAAATCCTTACACATTTGCTCAGGTTCAATGTGTATCTTCAATGCAGTCCTGAGGTTAGGAGATCCAATGGAAATAAAACAAGGATTTTGCAAGTGTTTCCCATATTCTTTCTTAACATTACAATTATGCGAGCTAGTCATATCTAGAACAAGCTTAGCTGCAGCATCAATGTCATTAAATTTGAAGTGCAGGCTCAGCAAACTATCATAGAACTGACAATAGTGACAAACATAAGCAGCCGAAACTCTGTCAGTATGGTCTTTCAATTCCTGCATTTCATCTCTCAGACCATTCATCTCTAGAATCTGAGAAATTATTACAATGGAGTGTGCGTCAGCCATGGTCCCAGTCAGCGACATTAATTCAATCAGTCTCAGGCCTTTTAAAGACAATTTAAACTTCACACAAGCATCAAGAACAAGGTTAAAGACCAAGGTATCCAGCTTGACCGTGACTGCATGGTGAACCTTCTTATCATTCAAGCAATTGTAAAGATCACAAACTTGAAACAGATAATTGGATGAAAGATGTGTTCCAATTTCTGACTTCACAATATGAAAAACAACCAAGGACAATAAATGCATAGAGGGCACACACCCTTTGTCAAGCATCAACCTAAGAATCGCTGAGGCAGGGGATGGCATTTGCAACCTAGCAAGGGAAAGTGCAAGTTTGGTTAAGGTATCATCATGAAGTAAACCAGACTTCTCTCTAACAATCTGCAACACCAAATCACAAGCTTTTCGCATCCAAACATGATTGGAAGAATAGGACAATTGAACAATGAATTGGTTCAGTAGATGAACCTCAGGGTAACCATAAAGGCTTCTAAAATCCTGAAAGGACTCCCATGCTTCATGCACCTGATGATTCCTCAAAGCAAACTTAAGCTTTCCCAATAGAATATCTTTGGTGGAACGTTCCCATGATAATCTTTCACAGTTGCCAGAAGTGGAAAATTTTTGCAGGAATGGACTGTGCTGCTCAAAGCAGACATGCCTTTGCAAAATCTTGCCTAAACAAAAAACCTTCCTGAAAATGTGGTTACGAATAGGGCTGTCAAAACAGGCCAGCCCAACCTGATTGACCCAGCCCACTTTGGCCCACCTCCTCAATGGACTGGCCCAACCCAGCCCACCTGAAAAAAAAAAATCAGACCAGCCCCACCGGCCCACTTAAATTTAAAAAATTTGAAGGAATACCAATCTAAAATGGAAATTGTCAATGACTACAAAATGAAAACTCCAAATATCATATGCTGAAACAGAATACAAAGCAATGACTACTTTTAATTTCTAAGTTGCTATGACTTATACAAATCCTACTTGCTTTATCTGTGAACATGTACAATCTAAATTCGTTAAATCCCAACATAAAAAATAAAAATATCCATCTCAGCCTGGGATAGAAATTTCACCAAAACTGGAACATGTTGTGGGTGAATAACTCAACCTAATAACTCCAACATGCTCTATCCGTGAACATGTACAGTCTGAATTCACTAAATTGGAAGAAATAAAAATAAAAATATCAACTTCAGCCAGTGATAGAAATTTCACCAAAATTGGAGCATGTTTTGGGAGAATAACTCAAACTAATAACACCGATATGCTTTATCCGCGGAAATGTACAATCTGAATTCATTATATTGGAATATAAAAGCACAATAACAATCTCAGTCACCGAAAGAAATTTCACTAAAATTAATTTGTAATAACAAAAAAAAAAAAAACAAAGTACCTTCAACGAAAATCTTGCTCTCACTGTTACGGAGGCGGCGTTGGTCGCGGGGAGGCTGGTCGAGTTGCGGATAAGAAGTAGGTTCCTCGCGGCGGCGGCGGCGGCGGACTAGAATTGTTTGCGGGGAGGAGAGTGTGAGTGTGAACAGGTGTGTGCTGCCCAGGGAGAACCTAATTGTGCGTTCCTCTGAACATCAAATTTGAGAGTCAAGTGTGTGATAGATGAATTTGAGGGGTCAATTATGCTTGTTTCGATTTGAAGGTAAAAGAAAGAATGTGAATTTTTATTTTGTAGTTAAAATTAATATATTATTATTATATAATAAATTTAATTATATTTAAGTTTTTGTTAAATTTTGGAAATTTTAATTAATGTTTTGATAAATTATTGTGATTTATTGAGAATTTAATAAATTTTAATTTTTTTAATTGAATATCTATTATTAACTTTTCTAATAATCAGGTGATGTGTGTTAAGTAATTTAAGTTGATTATTATCTTCCATTATGATTTTATGAAATATAAAATTATAATATATTTTTAACTTTTCATTGAAATAATAAAATTATAATTTTATAATTATACAATTTTAAATTAAAATAATAAAATTATGATGCAAGTTTTTTTTTCCTTTTTAAACAAATAAAAAATTATTTAGTTAAATAAATGTATTGAATGAAAAGGTTTGTATAAATTTATGGATATAAAAAATTAGTGTATTAATTTTATTGAAAATTTTATTTTATATATATATATATATATATATATATATATATAACAATAAAGGAGATTCCTCTTTTTGTGTCCACATTTTATAATATTCATTTTACCCTTAATTATTTTATAAGTAATTTATTTTTAATCATTTTTCTACAAATCTCTTTTGTTTTAAATCATCATTTAAATTTTCTTTTTACATATCTTACTTTTTTTTTATAATTTTATATTTAACAACTATTTTAAAAATTATATATTTGGAAAATCACATGTTATACATTACCATTCTTTCCCTTCCTTCGTATTAGTAAAGCTCAACATCTCCGAGGATGCAAATGCACATAGCTATTCTTGTAAAAATCAACACCTATGCTCCTTATCCAATCAAGGTTCTTAATTTATCTATTTGTAACACTATATAAAGAAACTTTCTCTTTTGTATCCACAATTCAAAATATCAATTTTATTCTTTAAAATATAATTATTTATAAAATTTTAGAAAAATCACCGTTACTTTTGTAAACTCTTTTATAAAATCTTCTATTTCTCCTCTTTTCTTTTTCTCTATTTATCAACAGTTATTCTTTCAATTTTTTATGATATATTTTACTTTATTTTTAATAAATATAATTTTATTTTATAAATTATAATTTAATAACATTATATTATCATCACCTACTAATATACTATCACGTATATTTAGAAAATGCATACATACAGGCACAACAACGCATGTGCTTACGCTATTTTATGTATTAAGACTTTTATTTTAAGTAAAAAGTTTAAATTTTATATTTCTGTACACGACTTTTTTATAATCACTAAATTACGTACTAATATAAAATATATATTTTAAACATCATTGTTTTCCAAAAAAAAATATTATTTAATAAAATTAAACATGATAATTATATTTTCACATTAGATAAAATAAAAACTTTTCTCAAAACTAACGTTCTCTTTAAACTATTTAATTTATTCAATTTTAATTTTTTTTAATATGTGAGTCTGAGATTATAATTATTTTAATATATATATATATATATATATATATATATATTACTTTTTCAATTTTATTCTTTAACAAATAAATTTTTTAAAATTAAAATAATTATCATACTAATTTTATTATTATTTTTAAATTAAAACAATTATTAATAACAAAAAAATTATTCAGAAAAAAAATATTTTGATATTATTATTATTAGAAATACATATAATTTAATTTATTAAAATTATATTATTATTAGTATTATTAAAAACATTAAATACATTTATTTCGTAGTGTACATATTTTCATATTTCGATATACTATAAATAAATTATCATATTTTGATATGTTATTTTAATATATACATTACTTATCCAATTTTATTCTTTAACAAATAATATTTTTTAAATTAAAATAATTATCTTTTTAATTTTACTATAACTTTTTAAATAATTTACAGTAAACATTCTTTTAAATTCACACTCATAAATCAGCATGCCATCTAAATGCACATTTAGAAAGGGAAAATTCTAGAATCAATAATTTTGTAACTTTATTTTAGAAAAAAGTCACTAGAGTTATTTGACAACTATTTTTGATTCGTTTATGTGTGATAGTTGATTGACCATTTTGTAAAATGCAAGAGTGAAGAGCACACATTGAATTTGATTTAATTGATCTAATGATAAATAAGGATAATCTTCCAACTTTCTCATATTGACATGAAGATTGATAACACTTTCTAATAATTTGAAAATAACATCGCGTTAATAACCTTCAACTTCGTTCAAACCAATTTGAGATTCATTATCATTGGATTCAATAATAGACTCCTATAAGATGACCTCATTCATGATTTGCTTGATCTCTTCTGGGATTTATTGTATGATTCATTTTTGAGAATATTTACTTAATTATTTTAATTAGTTTTTAAGAAATAGTTTTTTTTTTATAAAAATATCTTTCAATATTAGAAATTAGTTATTATTTTAGAATTATGAAATCAAGATTGAGATATTGTAAATAATTTTTATGTTACATACTCTAAGGGCTTTTGGTTCCGGTTGTTTTTTATATTCTACTTTGGTTTCATAACCGAGACATATTAGAGCGAGGCCAAAAGGGGATGACTTTTGGCCTTGGGTGTGAACCGAAGCCATAGAGCTACTCTTCTGCCTCGGTTCTAATGTGAACCAAAGCCATTCTGTAAAAAATTTGGAGCTCGCGTTTCTAGCCATGATGTCTCACAATGGCACATCTGGAGCTCTTGCAGCAACGGTGGTTGCTGGGAGACACGATAGTTTTTCGTCATAATGGCTGGCCAATCAAGGGCTCACAGTTTGTGCTGGCCTCCATATGCAGCGGTGGCTCAAGCGTGCCCGTAGTGGAGGCATTCTCGTCGTGGTAGTGTGTTTGTGGTGGGGCTCGTGGCTCGCGTGCAATGACTCGAGGTGCCTCTATCGTGTCAGTTCTCGTTCGTTTTCTAGTATGGTGGGTTACGATGGTAATGGAACTTCTTCACTTGCGGTGTCTCTTCGTGATAGGGCAATGTGTGTTTTGAACCTTAAATCTGTGAACTCCAAAGCAACACAAACGAATCAAAAACGCAAAAAAAAAAAAACAAAAAAAAACGCGAAGGGAAACCCATTTTTTGAACTCACCGGTAGTGAAAGGCAACGATTTAATCGGCGATAGTGGATGGCGCGACGAGGTGATGATGCACGACGAATGGCGGTGGCAGCTGGTTGGCAGCGGAGCTGGACAATGGTGGTGGCAAAGAGTGCAAAGGGTTCGCGTAGAGAGAATTGTGAGAGATGATGAATAGTGGAGAGGGTTCACGAATTAGGAATTATAACAAGCTTTATGGCTTCGGTTCAATTAATAACCAAGGCCTAAAGTACTTACTGCCTCGATCCAATAATACCTGAGGCCAAAACATCTGACGTTGGTGGCATTTTTGAAATTTTGGTTACTGGGTTTCCTTATAGGCTTCAGTTCATTTGTAACTGAGGCATAAAACTTGTTGCTGCACCAATTCTTAGTAGGTCCGAGGCAAAAAAGTTTGACAAAATTACAAAAATGTCATCGTCTCCTTATAGGCTTCGGTTCCGCTATAACCGAAGCATATAAGGCGGATTAAAAAGTCAAATTTGCACTAGTGATATCATCTATCATATTATATCTCATATTTTAATAACACCTAAAAATTCCTAACACCCATAACAATTCATAGTGTGATAATATGATGTTCTATTGTAATTAAATGACTTTTAAAATTTCGTTAGTCCACATATCAATTAAATCCACATCAAATTCTTCAAATTAGTATGCAAACTTAAACAAATGTTTACTAAAATTATATTTAAGGTTAATTTTTTAAATAAACTAATTTTAATAAATTATCGTCTTATTAATTTTACATTTAATTTTAAATTATACTTACTCTCAATAATAAATGTATTTCCACTTATCATATATAAAATATATATAATAAATCATAGCGTTATCTTTTAAATAAATGGTAATATATATTAATGTTAAAATGTAAATTAAAATAATTTAACAAAGAAAAAATTAATATGATTAATGAATTATTTATAAAAATTAATTTGTATAACTACTATCATCAATAACAATAAATTTATATACACAATACATAATATATATAATTCATAATATAAAGTATATAGAATAATATATAACATTGTATAATATATGATACTTAAAATAGATAATATATTGTTTGCATTCAAATATTTAATTTTCACAATTACTTTTATTGAACGTTTATGAAAAATCATGTTTCATTTTCTTAAAAAAAAATTAACAAACCCCTGCAACTTTTGTTTACAAAGAATGAACAATATTGATTTATTTCCACCATAATATTAATCATAAAATATTTATCGATACAACATGCATGTTAATAAACTAAATCACACGAAATATGTGAGAACTTAGAAAATCTTATTTTAAGAGTGAGAGTGTTTTTAAAATAATAAGATCTTAATATTATTTTAATACATAAATGCTTAATTATAAATAGAAATTTCATAAAATGATCTCATTAGTTAAAAACACTACATTTCTCTAGAAACACTTTTCTAGAAGCCATCTCCCTTCTCTCTACAATATTTCACTATTTTCTCCTCTATTTGAGGATCATAGACTACGGGAGCGATCCTTGTAGAGAGATCTCGAAGTTCATCCGATCAATTTTTTTATTGAGTAAGTTGGTGTTCCGATCCTTTCTTTGTCAATTATTCTATCCCTTGCAAATGGCCAGTGAAGGATTGTTTGTAGATTCTGAGGTTACCATGTGAATTTCCTTTTATCAATGGTCCTGATTGCGTACCCTGTAAGACCCGGAAAAATTAATTAATTAAATAATTACTTAATTAATAAATGCGGGTAGTGGAACTTTTATGGCTTTAAATATTGATTGGTGTGATGTGAAAAAGTATCAGCTCAAGTGGTTGAGAGTACTTAAATTGTGTGAAGGGACTTGGGTTTTTGCTAATAATTGATTGTGACTTGAATATGAAAGGGTATAGAAAACCCTAGCAGTAGGGGCAGCCAAGAGGGGCTGAAAAATAACTAATAATAATGGTTTAGGGTTTTTTTGCATTAACCCACATTAAGGCACCCTTTAAAAGGTAAATTCAGGTGAGAATAAGGGTTTTGGCATCTGTGATTGTGGCCTAGGTAAAGGAATACGAAAATTTAGAGTGAATTATGAGGTTTGAGGAAATTGAAAGTTGAATTGGGATAGAATCAAGGAGAAGGGCATTGGTGTTCAAGGGGAGACGCGTAATTCAAACGCTAGGCAAAGGAAAATCTCAGGTTAGGGGAGCTGAATCGAAATTCTGAGTTTGTTGTATTATCTTGCATAATTTGGATGAATCTATGCTTGAATTTCTTGTTGCACATGAGGGAATCAAGGGTTATGGTTGTTGGTACTGGTTTACTGAATTTTTGGCCTAAATGCATGAATATAATGGGGTTATGCATTGTATATACTGTGATTATGCAAAGTTGGGTTGTTGGGGCCTATTTTCGTGTCCAATTATGCTCATATGCCTAATGAAATTATGCTGAATGAATGGTATAAATTTGGAGTGTATTTTGGGTTCGATTGTTGTTGTTGTGTGCGTAAAACAATGCCAAAATCTGCAATTCTCGCTCAAGCGAGCCGGACTCGCCTAGGCGAGAGTTATAGGGATTTAGCTTCAGGCTCTGCTCGAGCATCTCGCTCAGGCGGGGTAATTTGGTCTTGGGCGACAGGCCATCTCGCTTAGGTGAGTGTGCCTCGCCCAAGCGAGAACTCGCGTGTGTTTTTGTGTGGCTTGGTTGCACATCTCGCGCAGGCGGGATTTATTGTTTTGAGCGAAGGTGCGTCTCGCTCAAGCGAGAGCCTCTCGCCTCAGCGAGATTTCGAGGGTGGTTCCACTGTCTCATTGAACTCGTCGCCTAGACGAGGCACTTTAATCCTGGGCGAGTGAGGGTCTCGCCCAAGCGAGACTTCGCGGGTTGCAACTGTTTGAGGGGCTCGCTCAAGCTAGCGGGCCTAGCTTAAGCGAGATAGGCTGAACTGTTTGAACAGAGGCTTTTAGCCTAAGGGAGCGAGGGTGTTGTTATGCGTTCAAGGCAAGTGTTACTGTTGTATTAAAGGGATGAGATGGCCTGTCGGGATGTTACATACCCTGATTCTATTTTTGTTCTGTCTAGGTTGAATTTCGCGTCTAGTAGCAAAAAGGGGTTTAGGATCACTGTTGGTGTTGAGGCTTTTTGATCAGGGAAGCTAATTGCTGCTAGGTTTGATGAATGCTTTTTACATGTTCATGTGGTAATTAAAATTTAAAGTTTGGTTGTTGTGAGTTGTTAATTTATGTGTGAATTGAATCTTGAATGCATTGTGTGAATTATTGTTGTAATTTAGAAAGATGGTTTCATGATTCATGACCCCAATTGGTTTCACTTATTGCGATGTAAACTCTCTTTTTTGAAAACTAGTGCTAGTGGTAGGAATGCCAATTTGAGTCATGAAATACACAGGTATCAATTTCTCATAAAGTTTTTTGGTATAGCGCTAAGCGTCGACCGAGCGGTGCCTGAGCGCTGAAAAATGCGAAGCAAATAGCGCTGAGCGTCGGCCGAACAATGTATGTGCGCTAAAAAATGCGAGGCAAATTGCGCTAAGCGCAGGCTGAGCGATGCCTGAGCATTGGGACCTCTGCAGGTCTGGGAGGGATTTAATTTAAGGACGCTAAGCGTTGAAAAATGCGAGGCAATTGGCGCTCAGCGCTGAAGTCTAGCATTGAGTGTTGTTTGCTCTGTTCACTGCTTGTTGTTTTTATCTGTGTGAAGATATTAAATAAGGTTAGTTTGAATTCTATGGAATATATTATCTTGAAATTGGATTGATTGTGTGTTTGGAAATGGTTTTTATGTGGATATGCAAAGGATTTCAAGGAGAAATTCCATATGGAAGTTTATTGTATGCATCAACATAAGGATTCATTATTGGATTGGTATCCTTTCTCTATTAATTACTCAAACTCAAGTAGAGTGGAGTATATTATATGGTGAAGAGAAGAAGGAGATCCTAGCCACTGGATTAGATCAAGTCCTAGGCGCGAAGGGGATTTATCTTGTTAATGGTTGGGTGATAACCCCTTGAGGCCAAACTCTACAGAGTTTGAGAACAATTCACAGGTGCAGGCCACCAGGGGACTCGATGTTTGGTGCATGTATCCGGATAGTCGAGTCAGTGTTTGTTATTTATAGGTATAGGTGATTATGTTGTGTACTAGCATGATAATTATAATTTGACTTTTATGGTTGTAAGATTCATTGATACATTAGTTTACCCTTTTGTTGTTGTTTGGTGTTGTGGTTGTGTTTGTTACCCTTTTGCAATGATCACTTAATAGTGTGAGCATATGGGAGTGCATGTGGGGATACTCCTCTTACAGGAAGCTAGGATACTATTCAGTAGAGCATGACACTATGTGTAGATAGTACTTTTGGATGCTTAAGAATAATAACTGTTTTAGTTCAGCAGCACTGATTGTGTAGAGATGTCAAAATGGGTTTCAACCTGTGAGCCAACCCGGCTCACCACGGGTTCGAGCCGGGTTGGGTTGAGAAAAAAATCAGTTTTTTCAAAAGTGGGTTGAATTCAACCCGGCTCACTAAACCCACAGGTTAAACGAGTTCGAGCCGTGTTGGAGGTGGGTTGGCCCACTCAACCCACCAAATTTTTTTTTACATTTTTTTTTATTTTTTTTAATAATTATTTACTACTCTTAATTATATAGGTTCATAATTTCATATTTTTAAATGCTAGAATGTTGCTCAATAATATTTGAATACTTTGAATGTTTAATTAATTTGATTGTCAAGTTATATACTTTGATACTTTAATCTTTAACTATAATCTTCGTAGTAAATACACAAGCAACGATTTTATAAACATTTTTTTCTAAATAAGCATGACAAAAATGTGTAGTTTTTTATTTATATTTTGTTGAATAGCATGACAGAAAATGTGTAATATTAGTCATATTTTCTTGGATTATATGATACTTTCTTGGAAATAATTCATCATATATTGGTGGTGAGTATGATGATGACATCGGTTCTTGATTTTATTGTGATTGTCATCTCATGGGTTTCTAAAAAAATTATTTAAGTATGTAAATACTTCAAACTAAATAAATAAATATATTTTTAAGTGGGTTGGTGAGCCAACCCACTTAACCCACCAACCTATGGTGAGTTGAGCCGGGTTACAAAATTTCTGGCTTACCATAAAGTGAGCCGGGTTGTGTTCACTCATTTTCAACCCGGCTCGTGGTGAGCCAACCTGTGTGAGCCAGGTTGGTTCACTTTGACATGTCTTGTGTATATTTTAATATTTGTTATAGTTGTTCTTTTTTAGATGACTGTAACAATATTTTAATATTGTAGTTACTATATGTTTTGTCATATGACTTGTTAATGTTGTGTTTAGTAGTTCCATGACTATTTAATGGAATGTTACAAAATATTTTTAATAAATCTAAATTTAATTTATTTGATTTTTTTAATATTTGAGTATGAGTTTATAATTATTTTTTAAGATAATATAATTATATATCGAATTATTAAATAATTAGTAATTTAACAAATAATATTAAATTTTGAATCAAATTTTATCGATTAATATATATGATATATTAAATACGTAATTAATGTTTGGTTTTTAAAAAAATGTAATTAAATTTAATTAATTAAAAAATAATTAATCATTCAAATTAATTTGTAACATCCCATTTAATAGTTTTTATGGTACTAAATAAAATATTCACATCATGATCCAACAAAGCAGGTAATATGGATAAACAGTTAAAAAGTGTTGATAGAGTCATCCAAAATAACCATATAACCATATAATTCCCTAAGGAAGTGGTACGGTCTATACAAAGTGGAGTCAGTTCATACAATTAAAAACTCCAAGGATCTAACTCAAAAAGGTCACTACTAAAAGTTCCAAGCCAAGATCAGCTCCTGTCTAGGAGAGGGGTTTCTTCATCTGGATTCGGCTCTGCTCACACCAATAGTAAGTGATCATTGCAAAGGAGAACACACAAGGAAACAAACATAAAACAAGAAGGGTAAGCTAACTGAAATGAGAGAAAATCGTACAATCCACAGTATCAAATCATTCACAACACATAACTCAATTATATAATTCTAGACTCGATATTCGGATTGTGTAAGTGACATTGGAGCTCTTGGTGGTTTGCGCCTGTGAAGGTTCCCAAACTCTGCAAAGTTTGAGCACAAGGGGTTATCACCCAACCACTCACAGGGTAAGTCCCCTTCGCGTCTAAGACTTAATCAAGTCCAAAGACTAGGACCTCCTACTACTCCTCATGACATCCATTCTACTCTATCTGAGCGTGAATGATTATTGGAGTTTTAGGATACCAACCAATACGGATTCCTCACGTCCTTACACACACACACACACACACACTAACATTCTCTTCTGAATTTCCCTTGAAATTCTATCTCAATCACATCTTCTCACAATTCATATTCATCAAGTTTCACCATACATAGCATTAGCAACACATTCCATTCACAAAGGAGACTAATTGCACAAAATCACTTTCAAACATATAATTTCACCCTTTTAAAATAGAACATCAAGTGTCCCATTGCAGTGGCTTTCGCTCAAGCTAGACAATCTAGCCTAGGCGAGAGGTCGTCTCGCTTAGGCGATTCAATCTCGCCTGAGCGAGGCTCTAACAGTGGAAAAAATTAAAAACCTAGGCGAACTCTCGCTCAGGCTAAACTGGTTCGCTTAGACGAGGGTGTCTCTCGCTTAAGCGACCTCAGCTCGCTTAGGCAAGGCTTCGCGCAGGAACATGGGTGGGTTTCTTGGTATTTTCGCTCAGGCGAGAGCCACTCACCCAGGCGAAAATACCAGGTTATGAACCTGTTCCTACATGCAGAAGCCCAGATTTTCCACAGAATCTAACACACATTCAATTATACGGTTCAAACATCAATTCATCACTTGAGCATGCAATCTAAAGTCATTAGAACAGATTTCTCTACGAATTATAAGATAATGGTTAGCTTCCCTTACCTTTTTATGATATTTGAGCTTGATAAGATACCTCCTCAACAATGAGGGCTCAGGATTTCAGTTCAACCTAGAGAATTTAGTCATTACAACACAGGAAGAGGAGGACGCCTGATTAATTCCAGAATAGAGGCAAAATTTCGAATTCAGAGTAAAACAGGATCAGACTTGGAAGAATTGACTTACTATGAGGGAGGGAGTTGGAAGCAAGGTCAACTGGGAGCTCTGCAAGGGTTTCTCTTCCAGGAACTGAATTTGCAGAAGAAGAAGAATTAGAATTGTGGAGAGTGTGAGGGGTTTAAGAGGAAAAGAACTGGAGAGAATGGTGGAGAGTGTTTCTGTTCAGTGTAGATGAGTTGGTGCACTTAAGTTTAGTGAGAAAGAGATAACTCAAAGAAATAAAAGTAAGGGGTTCACATAATTTGCATAACTCTTAACAATAATAATAATAATAATGTACCTAATTTTAATAAGTTATTACAACAATTATTTTTTTTCATTAAATATAAATAATAATTTGTCAATTTGTAAATATAAACTAAATAAAAGTTTATATTTTAAGTAAACGATAAAATATCATTAATTGTTAAAATTTGAATTAAAATGATTTAATAAGAAAAAAATAATAACAAGAAGAATATATTATTTGTGTGTAACTACTATCATTGTCTTTTTAATTAAGGTCAATATAACTACTGACATTAATAATTAATAATAGATACATAATACATAGTATATAATATATAATAGATAATATACAATTAATATATGAAATAGTAAAATTAACTATTAAAATATTGTAAGTTCTATAATTATATTTTCAATCAACGTAATACAATGTTTGATTGTTAAACAGTTAATTAACATAAAATAATTAAAAAAAATTATCTATACTACATATTAAATTGTATAACTACTACCATTAATAATATTAAAAACATATACGTAATACATAATATATAGTACATAATAGAGATAGATAACATATTGTTTGTGTTAATTGTTAATTTTATATCGATATATTGAATAATATTTAGTAATTCAATAATTAATGTTAAATGATGAATCAAATTTTATCAATTAATATCTAATACTTAATACAAATAACATATTGTTTGTATTAAAATATATAATTTTTGCAAATACTCCTATTAAACGTTTATGAAAAATAGTGTTCAATTTTCTTAAAAAAAAACATTTAATAATTTCATAGAAATATTTAATAAGAAGAGGTTAACATAAGAATTTAACATGAACATTAAAAGTAAAATGGTGAAATGAGAATAAAAAAATGGAACATTTAAATTAACAACCCAAGTGTTCATAAATGATTTCAAACTTAAAACAACAACAAAATAAATCCAATAACAAAATACATGCACTAAGTAGACAAATAAATATAAATACTTCATAAATACTCTAAAACTTTATGACCTTCTTAAAATAGTTATAAGTTGAAATCACTAACTTCTCAATGTTAATCTTTATTAATACTTATTTTCTAATATCTTATTTATTTGGGACGTCAAAAGTACTTGAACTATCTTCCCTCAAAGAAGTGAGAGCTACATTAGAACTCAAATCAACATTTAAATATTAAACTTTTTTGACATTTGACTCATGTGAGAACTTAATGAGTAGATCATGCACAAAATGAAAAAGAAAAAGATATTAAAAACATATAAAATGGGATACGTTAGGAAGATAAATGCACAAACAGGTAATTATTTATAAACGTTTGTAATGCCGACTCTTGTGATGTTAAAACACATATGCAATTAATAATAACAAAATTTAAGACAATGGTATATGTAAAAAAATAATTACTTACAAAGTTTTACCGAAGACTTTAAGAGCATATTTTTAAACTCTTGCACTATATTTTTATTTAAACTTTTGCACTATTTTTAACTTGAAATGATTGTTGAAATATGCATGTAGCATCATACTTGTACTTAACTTTTGACGTCAAAGTCTTATTCATGAGTTGGTGAAACTATTTTGGAAATCATGGATTTAAGATAGTGGAATAGATAAAAAAAGACAAAAAGTATAAAAAAAATCATTAAATAATGTACCTCATCATGAGATTCAAACACCTTTAGAACATGATTTCTTGAGTAATATAAAGATATATATATATATATATATATATATATATATATATATATATATATATATATATATATATATATATATATATATAAAA
>Ga0099822_1005930_pt1 | contig 15950 bp, 6 predicted proteins | sample CowpeawhiteBW_FD_76839 | JGI IMG/M metagenome (GOLD analysis project Ga0099822, IMG submission 76839) | Root nodule microbial communities of legume samples collected from California USA - Cow pea white BW | ecosystem: Host-associated > Plants > Roots > Nodule | place: USA: California | collected...
AAAAAAAAATTTTTGTTTTTTATATAAAAAATTATAATTTTTTTTTTTTTATTTATATATAATATATAATATATATATATATATATATATATATATATATATATATATATATATATATATATATAATTGTGTCTTAAAAACATTTGTTTATGTTATCCTTAACTTTATATATCTATTCTATTATTTACATATCTTCATATAGTATACTCTATTATTAATCATAGATGACGTAGAATAACTTGAAATTTATTGTTATATAGTTGTTTTTTCTCTTTGAATTGAGAATCTTTTCTTTGTTTGAGTAAAACAAAATTAAATTTTTACTTTTAGATTTAAAAATGTTTTTCATCTCTTCTTTCATTTTTCTTTTTTGTTTCGTCATAATAAATCATGTGCGCAGGAGGAAAGATTCAATTATCTGTAAGATGAATTTTCAATAAATATACTAAAAAATATATAAATTAATTTTTCAGAGAAAAAAAAAAGAAAAAACAATTAGCAGAAAACCTCTTTTTCTAATTATTAGAATTTTTAAACTTTTGTGTTCTAAAAATGAAAGATCATTGCGAGGGAATCTAGGTCTCTAAGGACAAATATTAGCCATGAATTATGGTCGTGGTTGTGGTCAATAAGCAAAAGGGTTGCGTTGTGGATTAGAAAAAGTTATTGTTTGGACAAACTAATTAATTACATATACGCTTCATGGATCATTTATAATAATAAAAAAATCAATTAAAGTTTTTGACTATGTTCATTTTGAACATTTTATTTTCATAAATATTTATAAAAAAAAGTAATAACTAGTATTTTTTTATAAACTGAAATTAATGTTAATCATAAATCTTATATTAATTATTAGTTTTCCTAAAAACTATTTATAATTGATAAAAAAAAAATCAGTTCTGAAGTTTGTTCTATTTATAGAAAATGTTGATTGAAAAGAAGTTTTTATTATGTTTTTTCTTGGTCCTTTGAGATGGTAATTAATTGATATAGTTTGAAAGTTTCGTAAAAGTAAAGACTTGAATGAATCTTGTTGTTAAAGACATGAGGCATATCACAAATATGGAAGGATTTGTACATTATAATGTCACTTTTGAATTAAACTTGGTTAGTCTGAATATGAATAAGAATGATTAATCATCATTACTTAAGCATTTATTCACCCAACTAGTCAAGCATATGCCTTATATGGCTTTGAATGGGTACACCCATCTTTATCACTCAACAAAAATAAATTATCACAATATAGTTACTTGAGTAGATTAACTTTCATTTGATAAAACTATTATTCATATGCTTTTTCAAGATTATTTATTTTTACAAGATGTTCTTATAAAATTTATTTTTTTTCCAATTTCGCTTGTGTCTAAGTTTTTAGGTCCAATGGTGTGTTATTCATCTTTTTTATCGAGATGTATAAGATATTGAAAAAATTCCTAACACTCAAGTTATCAATATTCGATAAATAAAGAAAAAAAGTAATAATCAATGTTTATTCGGTAAACAAGGACTCTTTTATAATATTTATTTGGATTGTTACATAAAATGTATTAGGTTTAAAAAGAAAGTTTTATTGGAAATATACAATATCAATAAGACTTGATTTTTCTAATCATACAAGACATTGACACCACTCTCAACCCAAAACCTTAAAATAATGAGTTTATGGGTCTTCATCTTTATAGGATTCCAATTTCTCATTTTTACCCAAAGTGGAATTTAGCATCTATTAATCCTTGATTAAGTTAAACTTGTATTATTTTAATGCAATAATTTTATTTTAAGAAGTAATTTTATATTATGACGTCGGTTGTTTATACATAAGTTGAAAATCATTGCAGGTTATTATCTGTGATTTTCTTTAATTTCTTGTAGTATTTATATTTATTAGCTTTGATGGATTCATCATCACGATAGGACCACTTAATTTGTACTGTATATATCGATGTAAATTCTCTATTATATATTTTTACAAATAATTAGTTTAATTATATATAACATTTATGTTATAAGAATATTTTAGTATATGGTATATGGAAGCTCATATATTTCATGAAAAAGGAACACGTGATGATTAAGTAATCCAGCAAATAATTACTACCTTTGACCGCGTTTGGTGGCAATTTTGCAAAGTTCATAGACACTTGCACAGATTCCCCAAACATTTTCCTAACAAACATCAACACTCGTTTTGTTACATAAACTAATGACAATGTTAAAATCTCAAACACTTAACCTCGCAATGCATGGATATACGGTTATGAATAGATGTGAGTTTAAGTCTTACATTGATTAAAAATGAGAAAACAGAGCGTTATATAAGAATAAAGACTCATAAACACGTTGTCTTAAAATTTTAGATCGAATGTGGTGTCAATATCTAATATGATTGAACTCAGATTTTATTTATGTGTGTATCTTTCCCGTGGAACCCTCACAATAAAACCTAACACATACATTATTAAATTAATTTACAAATACATAATCAAAACAAAAAGGCAAACACCGACGTTTATATATAATAGTAGAAATTTTGAGAAAAGAACATTGTCGATGTAAAACCAGCTCACAAACTTTAGTTTGGTCTGATAGCTGGTTCGTGAAATTACACATACTTTCTGGTTTTTCAACGTAAAAATCTCTTTTTTTTTTCTATCATCATGGCCCTTAATCATCTCTGTTGTTGATTAGATTCTCAAATATACACATGGCGCTGAAAAACAAAAGCTTTATGAATAAGACTGAAATAATAATTATGCATAGCTAAACATAATCTGTAAAATGTGTTGTGGAGGGCCAAGTTGCTGGAAGTGCATGCACAAACTTTTGCACTCACATTAAAATATTCATTTCATCATAAATAGGCCACCTTTAAATTTCATGCTTTTCATTCTAAATCTTTCACAACTTTATATACATGCATGCAGAATTAATTAATTATATATATTCAACAATAAAACTGACATATATGTCTGTTATACAAGCTAGTTTTTCTCACACAATTACCCAAGTTTGAATTTTGATTTTCTTTTTCACACTTTGTGGTTGTTGAAGTCCAATGATTGAAAAAGTGGAACCCTAAGAAGTGAATTCACCATTGCAATTATGCATAGTTACCGCTCTCAAAGGAACAAAAAGGGAAAAAACTGAGAGGTAATTAACTAATCAATCTAGAACATAAAGCAATTGAGATGCAAGTGTGACCAACCAACCCAGTTGAAAATAATAATTTTCTTGATCTGATAACAGGGTGGGCCCCACCACCCTGCATGTGTGCCACGTGTACAATCCAGCCCATCCCAGAGTGAGCTAACAAGGATCCATTATAAGGCCTACAATTGTTGCAGTCTCACACTGCACATTTTAGCCCTTTGCCACAAACCCTAACTGGGCCACAATGGTACTGCTTCTCTCATTAAATTCACCACCTCACTGTACTCACCACACCTTCACCATATCATCCATTTTCTGTTCACTCTTCTCTCACCACCATTCCTTTCACTTTTCCATATAACAACCTCTTCAAACCTAGGGCTTACCCTACTACCTACTACCTACTACTACTTCCCTTCTTTCTTCTTCTCCCTTTACCCTAATCTTTCATATCTTATTCAAATTCAAACATAACACCAAAACTCATCTTTCTCTTTACCCTACTACCACTGCTTTTAATCAATCCATCTCACTCTCAGGAATAACATTCACAAACAAAAACATGGGGCATCACTCTTGCTGCAACAAGCAGAAGGTCAAAAGGGGACTATGGTCTCCTGAAGAAGATGAAAAACTCATCAACTACATCACAACCTATGGCCACGGTTGCTGGAGTTCAGTTCCAAAACTTGCAGGTAATTCATTTTATTCATCATATTTCTTCATTCTATATATGCTTAATGATTTTCTCAAGTGCGGGCCTGCAGAGGTGTGGAAAGAGCTGCAGATTGAGATGGATAAACTATCTGAGACCTGATTTGAAACGGGGAAGCTTTTCTCCTCAAGAAGCAGCACTCATTATAGAACTTCATAGTATCCTTGGCAACAGGTTTGTTTTTTGTTTTTTGTTTTTTGTTTTCCCCGTTAATTGCTGTTTTTGATGATGATCAAAGGGAACATTATTATATGAAAAAGTTAGGTTTGTTCACTTTTCTTAGCAAGAGGGCATTGTTTTGGACAGGTGGGCTCAGATAGCGAAGCACCTACCTGGAAGAACAGATAATGAGGTGAAGAACTTTTGGAATTCAAGCATAAAGAAGAAGCTGCTTTCTCATGATGTTGTTCCTTCTTTAGCCACATTTTCTGATATTCACGGTCTTGCCAATGCTTCCATGGAAAGTTTCTTCCCTTTATCTGACAACACTATCCTAAACTCCCATCATCACTTAGACCACCTATACCTTCCCATCATCCCAACCCCAACAATCCTACAAGCCTTTGATCATCTCAACAATGATATCAAGATTGACATAAACAATTATCATAACAACAATAATAATAATCATCATCATAATTCCAATTTCCTACATTTTCAGAATCCAATGCCAGAAACAGTGCCACCATCATCCAACAACAACATTATTCCATCTTTGTTTGAATTAGATACATGGTCCTCCTTCGGGTGCGTACCCTTTCATCTTAATCCAAATCAACAAAGTCAAACAATGATCACCAAAACTGCTGATACCACCACCCCACACTTAATTCTTGAGAAACTCATCAATCCAAGTACATGGCAGCACCAAGCTGTGGAACCGACCGTTGATAATCTTGTTCCAAAAGTGTGTGAGAGCGTCGAGGATTATGTCTGCAGCATTCCGTTTTCTTCTTCTGCTGCCAATTCACAACATCATCAACACGAGGATGCTGTCGCCTGCTACACACCAGGTATTTGTCCACAAGATCAAATTGCAGTACCCAATCAAGTGGAGTACATTGATGCCATCATCATGTCATCGTTGCCATCCTCAACAACATCATCTTCATCAGTATCACTCTATCAAGCAGACAAATAGCCACACACAAAAAAGAAAAAAGAAAAACTTGTCATTCCTTCAAGTTGCTGTCATCATCATAAGCATTAATTATATAATAGGTTAATTTTATGTGTATATAATTGAGTAGTGGGAGTCTTGTGATGAGGTGAATTAATTGCATGCATTTAATTTTGTCTTGAATTTTGGAATAAGAGGGTAAGTAGATCTTCTATTGGCAAACCTCTGAGCCATGCTAGTTCTGGTTCTCTTCCATTAAACGATGTTTGCTGAGGTTCCATAAATACATGTAGGTTCTTTCACATGTTTGTCCACTAAAAGTACGTGTCCATGTATGATTTTTATTTCTCTTGTGAAGTGCTGAATGTTGTATAACAATCATATGCATAGTTGTGCACTTTAAGTTGACTCATTGCCCTTTGTTTTCCTCTCTCTCTCTCTCTCTCTCTCTCTCTCTCTGTGACGACGTAGCAAAGACAAAAAACCGTACAAACACCATAGTCAACTTGTTGGCACTTGAGGCCAAAGTGCCCTTACATGTGACCTAGCTAGGCTAGGATGTTCTGGTTGTTATATGACATACCATGTTCTGATGTGATCGCTTAAACAAGAAACAACCAATATGAACTCATAAATATCAGAACAATATACGAGCTAATTGTATTCAAGAGAACAATTTCATAACTCTGGATCATATCGACATAGACTTTTTTATGCATCTTCCACAAGTTTTCTTTAACTTTAGCTATAGAAACAAACTCTATTATCTTCAATTAAAGAAAGAAAGAAAAAAAAAAGAGTCCTTTTTGCTTTTGCATGGTGCCGTAGATATATATTTAAGGGACCATCCTATCTTGTGTCTTGACATTTTCATTCCCGGAGAAATTTTGATCTTGCTTATACTTTGGTTAAAGTTTTAGAAAATAGAATATAAAGAACAAAACGTCACTTCCAATCCTTTGAAAAACGAAACAAGGGTGACGAGAGAAATAGAAGATTGATTAAGTGAACGTTTATATCTACATCTATATCAGTATATACACACAGAGACAAGAATTTTATCAGGTAAAATTTAAACTCTCACTACTACTATAATAAGAAATAATAAGAATTATAAGAGTAAATTAATATACATATTAATAAATACGTGATTGATGTCCAGATTAAGGTAAAATTAGTGATCACAACTATTTGAAAAAGTCATTTACACGTAACAAGACTCAGGTTTGTTGTTAAAGAAGTTTATTTGATCAATATATATATGGTTTTATATTTCAAATATATTTTTCAACAGAAAAGTTAACATACGGGCTATTCAATTTTATTTAATGATGAAAAATTTTAAAAATTATTTAAAGAGATTAAATAATCACGTTAAAAGATATCATGATGATTCAATATATCTTTCTAACTTTTTCATATATATACATTATTAAGAACCGTACATCAGGAGATTATTACATCATGTCCCATTTTCCATCCTCGTTTTATTAAATATTAGACAAAAAAGTAAAACTTGTTTTTCCCATGTCGTGTGAAACACATGTTTATCAAGTGATAAGATGTTTAATATATTACAGCTCATAGTTGCAAGTAAAGCAAAATTAAGCAGAAATTGTTGTGTGTAAATTATGTATACAAATTAATTATATTTCTCCAAGAACTGTACAATTTCTTGTTCCCCAACTCCAACTTTCCATATATTTGTTTCATTGTGTTCTACTTTTCATTCTTCCATCTTTCGATTAATTAGTGTGTAAAAAACAAAGTTTTATACTTATCATTAGAATTCGTGAAAGATGACTTGGATTAATTGATATATCTTTTAGCATACTCCAGTTAAAATAGTTGTCAAGTAAGAGAAAAGTTATAGCCAGTTAAAAAGGAGATATATTCCTTTATTGAATCATCATCATGTTTTGAAGAAGCAAAAAAGAATATTTCATTCTAAGCTGATCTTATTTGAATTGGTTTTCTGATATTAAAAAACCAAAACGAATTTTGAGTTGCAGAAACACAAACCTTGAATAACCAAAATGGAACTGTAAATTATAATGTTACTGATATTACTTGCATTCAAACACAAACCAGTTATTTATCAGTGTCTTGCCCTAATAGTTTAATGTTTCTTCTTTCTCTCTCTCAGAATTGCTATTGAACTCGTTGTCAATTTTTTCTGTCACGTTCCTTAACATTTGCTTTCTTCACTTAAAATATTAAGCCAATCATATTAGACAGTTTAAAGTATAGAAGGCACTGTTCAGAGACAAAAAGGGACTTTTGACTTATAATTTGTATAATTTATATAGAAGTTATGTTTAAGACGTCTAACATAAAACACGTTCATTACATCATTACGCAAAACAAAAAAAAAATGTGAATGAAACCAATCAGAATATCTATGATTCATTGAGTGATTTTTCAGTTTGGAGTTCAGAACAACAGTATTCACACATAATTGTAAAGTGTAAACACAACAATGACAAAAAGGGAATGCATAAACAAATTTACGAAGAAAAACTTGAGTTCTCTTATTCTGAACCTCAGTAAAATTACAAGAAATAAGGTTAAAACATGTTGGGAGAGAGAGAGAGAGAGAGAGAGATGATAAAGTTCCAAACTGAGAATGGTTGCAAGATTCCATTGGTCGTGTTGTTGGTTCATAGCCATTTGCTGTCTTTCTCTTACATATGTTGTCCCTGTTTTCCACTTCCTTTTCTTGTGTTTGCCGCTACCTAAGCACAGTGAACACAGTAAAACATGTTTTCTGTCCACGGTAACAACCCAAATATATCTAGGTCTGGTTTTTCTTGTCTTGCAGTTACCTTATTCTTCAAAGTGGAGATTCATATTTAAATTAAACATGAGTTTGAACTAACATTTGTGTCTTATGTTTTTTAATTTAATCGTATTTCTGGGTGTGTGTTCGTGTCATATCTGTATCGTGTCCGTGTCCGTATCTACGAAGAGAATGAGTAAAAAAGGTGGTTAATAAAGCAAAGGGGGTTGGAAAAATGAAGGGGAAAGCATGATTGTGGTGAGATATGGAATCTTCTGAAAGAATCTAAGTTAGGGGGACAAAGGTGGTTTCAATCATGGAATGATTGTAGCATACCTACCCGTTTGCCTTTTTCTTCTTCTCTCTGGATGAGCATGAATTTGCAAATTGCAATAGAAAAAGAACAACACTCAGAAAGTTCCTTTCTCTTGTTCATCACAGTCGGCACCGCGTTTCTTCAATAATTTGAAGGTCCCATAACCATGGAAGTGGACTCGTTGCTCCATTCTGACACAAAGGGTGGGCCTTCTTTTTCACTCTAATCAATTTTTTTCATGGCTCAGAATCTTACAAAGTGTTCTTTCTTATGGCCCAACACTCCTCGCCATCATTTCATTTTATTAATCTCGGACCCTTTTTCTTCGCAGGAATTCAGCAACAAAGTCAGGCCAGAAAATTATAAAATTAAAGCCTGCGTTTTTCACTCTTCTAACCTACCCCTTTTTCCCCTCATTTTCTTCTCTTATTATGCTTCTTCACTTACCTTTTCCATTGCACAACTCTTATGACAAGACAATTATGTTCTTTTCAGATTCCTTATTAGTTTATATTAATTTGTATTCTATTGGAGATGTGAATCTGCACCTCGTGATCACCCATGTCCATAAAGTAAGCAGCATGTGTCCCATTTTGCATTTTACACCCATTCATCCATCTTATCAATCAAAACTGAAAATTTAACCATTCTCCTTTCAATGTTTAGTGATCACAGATTTTATTCATTTGCCTTTTGAAAAACTCAGATCTTGGAGTGAAACTTGGTTAAGATCCTCAACAATTGATTCAGTTTTAATATATGAAGAAGAGAAAAAAAAAATCGAATTAACGGTGAAATTACGAATTACATGGAGTGCAGTTGTTATTCTAAATTCCAGCAGATCCATTTTCAGACAAAGTGAAAGTGATGCAACTGCTCCCTGCACCCCCACCAATTTCTTCCTGCACTCCGTTCTCTTCAAAGTGATGTACACATCAATTCTTGGGCATGGAGTGGGTCTAAAGCCCAGATTATCAAACTACTGATCTACTACCACTTGATGATAGGTTGGGTTGGGCTGAAATATTTCCCATTTTATTAAAAATAAATAATTTTTTTTTTATAAATTTGCAGCCTTTGCACTTTGTTTCCGATAATTATTCTTCTAATTCTGATTCTGAATAAAATAAATAAATTGTAAATTGTTTTCTGTTTATCGTTTGTTGATATTCGTTAAGGGATGACTTGTTCGTTAAACGACTCGTCAGTGATTAAGTAAAGCTGATATTCTGTATTCTTATTTTATATTTTTTTCTCCCAAAAAATTGATATTTTGTTTTTTATCCTCGATAAATCCTTTCTCATTTTAGTCTCCTAAAAAGTATTGCTATTTTCGTCCATGTTATTTATTGACGTTTTTTAAATGATAAATTATTTTTTTAGTGGCTGAAGAGAAGTGATATATGTATGCAAAGAATGATGTTCCATTTTATTAAAGTTGTCATTTTTTTTTTCTTTCATATGTCCTACTTGTTGGTGAAACTAAAAGGAAGAATTCCAACAAGAAATTATACCTTTTAATTTTCATCTTTTTGGATTTCACCTTTAAATTAGGGAACCTAAAAGAAATAGGAATACAAATTCTAATTAAAATGAAATGGTATTGATTCTATCACATTGAATAATTTTTTTCTTTAAAAAAAATGCACATGTCCTCATACTGAACCTCTTACATACTAACTTAATGAATCATCCCCCCTTAAGAGATGTCAATAAACAATAAAAACTAAAACAGAATAAAAAAAATTGACAGCAGACAAGAATAAGAAAAAATAATTGAGAATCAATGTAAAAAGCTATTGACACCAAAACAGGGGGAAAAATATCGTATCATTCCTGCTTAACGAAGTATCACTTAACAAATATAAACAAACTGAAAGACCAAACTAAAAATATTTTTTATTAAAAGCAAGAAGAAGAAAAAAAAAAAAAACAGTTCGAGCAAACAACATAACCTTTCCAACAAACATTCAATGAAATGTAATAATTTGTGAAGTAATAAAATTAGGATATAATTCAGTAATTATGCGATGATTAGATCGCGGCGAGAGGAATTTAAATATCACATCATAGATTCGAATCTTGTTGTGAGAACTAAACCAAAAATAGTAATGGTGGTTAGTTCGGCTTCAACAATTTTGGACCAAGTTGTTCGTTAATTGGTTTTGCGAGAAATGGTCCAAACAAAAAAAAAATGTGTAGTTTTTTCGTTGTTTTTTTTTCTCCGAGTTTGTATTTGTAATTTTTTGTCATTTTGTACTTTGAAATTACCTTGAATTGTTGAATGCAGCGGACATTAATTTCCATGACGCCTCTGTCGGTGTTACAATGCATTAGGGAGTCCAGCCTGCCACCAAACCTCACTGCTTTCACGTTTCACTTATTGCTATCAACGCCATAGATAAAGCTTGTTCACAACAAATGAAGAAGCTATATTCTTTTTCAAAAACAATCACAGATGTTTGAACGTGTTACATTTTCTAAAGACCGCGATAGTGCAAACTAACTTTTAAGTGTATTTTCATCAGACAAAATTTTAACTATCTTCAAACAAAAACAATCGGAAAATTACAGCTGCTTCAGTGTTTTTGCTCGCAATGGATGTTACAAACAGACGAACGGGCATTTTTCTAAAATATGCCCAAGAAATTACAAGAAGCATTTGCTTCAAAATCAGAAAGAACTTAGTGACCAAAGGAACTGAAACAATGAAGAGGGAAACAAAAGTGTAAAAAGAAAAAAAATAGTACAGGTGGAAATCCACTATTGAATTGGTGTGACTACCGCTTCTGCTCCATCTTTGCTTTGATTAAGAAAAAAAAGAATCATCATAAATCTCAAATTTACACAATCATACTAAATTTATTGTCCATCAAGAACCACGGTAGAAACCCAATCAGAACATGCCACTTGAATATCAGATTCAATATGAGGAGAAAGAAATAGCGGAGTCACTGCAACCTGTTCATGCAGATCACATGCAAATAATCAATCAGAACGAGGGAAATCGGTCGGCCCCGAAGATACCAGCATAGTGGCATGCACCGATAAGGGAAATGAGTACACTAAATAAAAGAAACTAATATTAACTGAAAAGGCAATAATTCATTGCTCCAACTTACATATCCATTTTCAAGTGCTCTGTAATCAAGATCTTCGTCTCCTTCTTCCTGCTCCTTGTCCAAAAACTGAAGATACAAGAAGAGTATAGCTAAGTTCTCTTCTACGAAAAATTAAAAATATTCAATTGGAATACATATATCCATAAATATAAACAAATGCAAAGGAAATTAGAAACCCGAATCATGTCACCAAACTGCAGGCGGTGTCACAAGAAATATGTAGTGGATGAACCCGTGATTAAAATAAACCTATTAAAACTACACGCCACAGAAAAACGTTCTTTTTATGATAATCTCCTCGGCATATTGTTATCTTCAAAATCATAATCATGACACAAACGTATTAGCTAAAATATAAACAGGATTTTTGCAGGGTGACAGAAAAAACTGTAATAAGAGTTGCTTATTCCTCATATTTACCTCTAGTCTGAAGTACTTCTTCACCTTGTTGGGATCAGATTTTCCTGCAGCTCCAGTTGATTCAATAATCTCCAAATTCTTCTTTTGCGTGGCCAATCGACGAGCTGCGCCCTGAGGTTGATAAAAGAGCAAGATTGGAGAACCATCGCTATTTGAATAGAAGCATTAAAATCACTTTGGACTACTGAGAACATAAAGGCATGATATGATAAGTATGTAGGACACCTACAGCAGCAGAGGCATCTCGACCAAGCTGTGCAAACTGAAGACCAAGGCCACCTTGATTGGCCATGAAATGACCGGTTGGATAGCGGCTACTGGAAACCGCTAGCCAGTTCAGAGTGGATCTCCGCATACTTTGCTTGGTCAATTTGAAGCCCTATCAAAAGAATGATTAAATTACATCCATGTAAGCAAAAAGAAAGACATAAGTATGTAACATTTCAAATCATTAGAATCTAATCAGCCAGGAATGTTATCATGCACACTAAACTTTGCACAACATACCCGCATTTGCATAACGGAGCAAAACATTCAAAAAAATTGATCAATAATACATAATAAATTTTGCTTACCTTGTTATTCAAAGGAGATGTTGGAATTTCTATATTCAAAAAACAGCTTTTGGGAAAAGTTCCCTTTTCAACATCCTTAATAGCCGCATTTACTAATGGTAAACAGACTGATACAGCATCCTTGAAATCGTTTTCTTGGCTTTCGTCCTTCTTCCTACAACCAGACACAATATCAATTCATAATGCCCAGTACAAAAGCACCAAATGTACAGAATCATGAAATTACCAATTTAACGATATCGATAACGCCGATACACCCCATAACAACGCCTCCCTGGCTCCAGCAACAACCCCCGAATATAACCTGGGAATTTTTATTGCACGAGATAAACACGGGTTAATACATAAAGACTTTAAAGTTCCTAGATCGTGTACAGACTTAGATCTACATGTTCATCTCTAACCATCAAATGAAACAACATACATGTGATGACCAGAGTTCGATCCCCGGTTAATCCCACTGACAACCTGAAAATTAAAACCACATTATCATCGACAAATCCTGAGTCCTTCATTATGAGAACAATGAATCACGCGCACAACTGATAATTTCCAGCGACACTAACCAGCGTAGGCTTTGACCACGAAAACAACGCTCCAGATAACGCCAGCGAAACACAATCCGCGGGAGTTCCTGAATTATATAAACAATTCAATTCCATCAAGCGTATAACTGCATCGATATGATTATCATTACTACTCCAAACAAGAAAGCTGCACTTAGACAATACCAGAAATCTCAAAACCGGTGGCGCCACTAACTTTGGCAGAAGCGGCTTCAACGGTTTCTCGGAGGGTTACGGAGTGTCCCGAAGCCGATTTGTCCCTACGCAACGGTTTGACAAAGTACAAAATTACAAAGAGAGAAGCGGAAAACGTGGTAGAAAAGTGCATTCAATTTACGTTACAGACTCACGATTGAGGAACGCAGACGTGGACATTGTAGAGGCCTTGTTGAACGAGAGCCTGAACGAGGTGCGTGAGGCCAGGCGAATCGACGCCATCGCTGTTGGTGACCAACACAGTAGGCTTTGACTCGTCGAATTCAACAGGCTCCACGGTCTCCGTGGATTTTTCCTCCTCCGCATTGGCGTTCGAATTGGATTCGCCTTTGCGGCTGAGAAGCACCTCTTGAAGATTCGAAACAAGTCCCGGTGGCATCATCTTGCAACGACGTCGTTGCGAACGGATTCGGTCGCAGAGAGAAAGAAGATTGAAAAAGAAAAACCCTAACGAGAAGAAGAAGAAGAAGAAAGAAAAGAGGAGGAGAAAAAGGTGGAGCAACAAAGCGCTGAAAATGAAGAAAGAAAAGTGAGTGAAATTGGAATGATAAGTGATGAATGATATATTAGACCGCTTCAAACGCCCTTTAAAATAAGAGGGTAATGAAACAGCTTCCTAAATTTTTCAATTTTAATTTCAATTATAGATGTGGAGATCTGATTAGTTATTTATGTCTTTCCTTTTTTTTTGTTTTTGTTTTTTTCGTGGATAAATTCAAAATGGAATAATTACATTCACAAAAAATCAACTTCATGATGTCAATCTTCCACTTTAATAATGCAAACTTGTTTGGATAAATGTTATGTTTTGTTTAAGGACTGAATCAATCAAAAACTTTTATATTTGTGGTTGAAAATTAAATATAAATTATTCGAGAAATTTCAGAATCTAGAATTATAGTGAATATTTCGTTTGTTTTTTATTTGATTAATGAATCTATTAAAGTTAACAAAAGCTTGCCCTGTTTTTTAATTGCTTTTTATTGAAAAAACGCGTTTGTAACTTTCAACAACAAAAAAAAAAAGTTTTGAAAGAGTGGGAATCTTGATTGAAGTAATGAAATTAATTTGGGAAAGTCCACAACTACAAGCTACTGCTCCGGGTAACAGACTTTACAAGCTTTCAATGCGTCACACTTTTTCTTTGGAATGATCCCAAATGGCTCATGCCACTTCAAAGTTTTGAATAGTGGGGGCAATGAGGCAAAAAGATGACAATTTTAAAATTATATCAAAATAATATACAACTAGATAAGTTTTTTTACATTCACTCAAGTTTGAGAAAAGAAGAAAAACTTATTTAAAAATTATAATTATACATTATTTGTTAGGTTTACAAAGAATGAGGTTTCATTGAGATAATCAATAAGACCTTAGCTCAATTACATAAATTATTGACACCACTCTCAACCCAAAACCTTAAAACAATAGGTTTATGGGTCTTTATCCTTATACAGTGCTCTACTTTCTCATTTCTAGCTTCAACCACATTGGTACACTTCCCCTCCAGCGGAAACATTCCCAATTACGAGTATTTTTTTTTGTCTTTTCTGTATCGTCATTCTTCTTAACAGGACACGCTTACATAAAATCTTTGCAAAAAAGACTTTCGATACAAGAACTATATTACACTCACACTCATCTGAGTCGAAGTTTTTTTTTAACCATCAATTTTGATACCATTTTTTAGATTTATCGAGGGGTTTCACTTATTTAAAAATTATAATTATACATGATTTTGTTTCAATATTCAAATCTATAACTTAACTAATAAATTATATTTATCTCAACCTCAATTATGTCTCTTTTACCTTGAGCACTGCATGTCCTATATTATAGGAGAAAAAGAGTATTAGAATTATAAATGTAAATTTAAGTTGACACAAATTTAAATGGAAAGGTTGAATAACGTAGCAGGTCTAGATACATGTAATCCACTAAAATGCAAAATCATGTTTTATTAATAAGAATTTAGCGTCTATGTCGTGTAGCCAACAATCAGTATAATGACACGAAGATGCAACCAATTTTTTTAATTAGTGCTTATCCGATCTGAATCTGAATATCTTAATTATTATTTTTTTGTGGTGCTTAAAACTTTGTTTACCAAACATAATTAAATCCAATTGCTCAGAGAATAATAAATATTCTTCATGGTATTCTTTGGACGTGTAGATCATGTTAGATTGCCAGAATAAAAAATATGTTTAAACAACACTTTGAAAACATGTTAATAATAATTAAATCTTTGATAGGGTTTATTTCTTTAGAAATGTTATTAAAATAAATAAATTTATGTTTTTTTAATCTTCTTATTTAATAATTTTTTTCTAAACACATCCTTATATACTTATCCAACGAGTTTTTTTTTTTTAATTATTTATTTCATTAACACTTAATTTCAAATTTAAACAAGAGTATCAATTTCTGGAGAGATTCGCCCACGATATGTGCAGAGTTTAAGGGTCTTTCTTCCTGTACCCTCCTTTTTTTCTTCCTGCACCCCATAAATGTTGTAATTCCCAAACTACTCCTATTAAAAAATAAATGTTTTGTAATACATTGTACTACAAGCCTATTATGTACTAATTTTTTTATCAACTTTTAAGATTGGAATATAAAGTTGGTTTAGTAAGAAAAATAAAGAGAAAGGGAGATAAAAGAAAAAAAAAAAAAAAATTAGCTTATTTATAACTTTTTTTTTTTAATAAAAAATTTTAATTTTATTATCTTGTAAGTAAATTAATTAAATTAAAAATAAAATATTTTTTAAATCATACAAATAAAAATTTTTATACACAAATTTAATTTATAAATAGGCTAGTTTTTTTTTTTTTTTTCTTTTATCTCCCTTTCTCTTTATTTTTCTTACAAAACCAACTTTATATTAAAAACTTAAAAGTTGATAAAAAAATTAGTACATAATAGGCTTGTAGTACAATGTATTACAAAACATTTATTTTTT
>Ga0099822_1005936_pt1 | contig 15937 bp, 9 predicted proteins | sample CowpeawhiteBW_FD_76839 | JGI IMG/M metagenome (GOLD analysis project Ga0099822, IMG submission 76839) | Root nodule microbial communities of legume samples collected from California USA - Cow pea white BW | ecosystem: Host-associated > Plants > Roots > Nodule | place: USA: California | collected...
TATATATATATATATATATATATATATATATATATATATATATATATATATATATATATATATATATATATATATATATGTAAACAATTCATAGTAGCTTGCATTCCTCAACAAAATGGATTGTTGAGAGGAAAAATTTAACAAATATGAATATGGTGCGATCTATGTTGATTGGAAAACAGGTCCCTAAGATATTTTAACCCAAAGCTGCAAGCTGATATGTCCATATTCTCAATAGATGTCCTACAACAGTTGTACATGACATAACTCCTAAAGAAGTATGGAGTGTAGTGAAACCAATAGTTGATTACTTTTAGGTATTTGGATGCATAACTCATGTCCATATACCAAATCAACACAGTCAAATTGGAATATAAAAGCAAGAAATGTGGTATTTGAAGAATAGAAAAGTTCGACTTGGAAGCATAATGAAGAAGAATGCCAACATGATGTTCTAGATTGGGGAGAAGATGAAGCATATATGAGTGATTCCAAAGAACAGGATGAGGAAAATGTTATGGATAGTATTGGTGTTCAAGAAACTAAGGAACAAAATGAAGATAATGTTATGGAATATTCCATAAGTACTTGTACTCTTCCTAATGAGCCTCATATTATTAATTATGAGATTTTAATTGAAGGGAGAGTTATAAAGAATAAGAGATAACTAATTTGAATGATGGATTACAAAATAGGAGAAGGTGTATCAGATGATAATGGGCTGAATGTAATGATCATCACAGAAGATAATCCCAGTTCATTTGAGGAAACCATTAAGAGCAATAAGTACGGAGATGCAATGGTGAAAGAAATGGAATCAATAGAGAAAAACAAGGTGTGAGAGTTGACAAATTTGTCAATAGAAGTAAAATGGATCTTCAAAACCAAATTTAAGGAGAATGGAGAAATAAACAAGTTCAAAGCTAGACTAGTGGCAAAAAGGTATGTTCAACAATATGGAGTGGAATACACATAGGTATTTGTTTCGGTTGCTAGGCTTTGCTTAATACTTTCTATAATAACAAATATACTTAGAATGTTTTTCAACTATATGTGAAAAGTGTCTTTCTTCACTATAAGCACCCCAACATCCATACCTGCATAAGAGCATAACAATTCTAGACTAAAGAGTGTGAGAAAAAGTTAGAGATTTCCAAAACTATAATATTTTCATAAACCTACTCTATAATAATAAGAACCTTGTTTATGTTTGCTATTGTACACCTTTTATGGTCCTCTCACCTAAGAAACTAACATTTGGCTTGTCCTGTTTATATTATTTTATCAACATTCTTATACAATGGATAGGACATAGACACCAATCAGAGTATGAACAATTCATATGTGAGCTTTTACATTTTAGCAACACTGATACTCTTAATTGAGCCATGCAAAAGATCTCTCCAGCATCAACATTTGCCTTCCTAAACACTACATCATTCATATGCTTCCATAGGCCCCAAATTAAAGTTATCCAAACCTCGCACCAAATCATGTTCCCTTTATGATTAAGTTTCATTAGGTGGAAGTGTTGAAAGTGTTCACTGGTTGCGATGTACATTCATGATCCCTACCCATCTATCATACATGTTCCACACTTTTAACGCCACTTTACACATAAAGAATAAATGACTTATTGTTTCCTCCTTCTCACTATACATAGGACACATGTCATTTCCAAGTATTATTTCCCTACCTTTTAGGTTATCCTTTGTGGCCAAACTTTCTACCACAACTCGTTGGGCACAAACTTGTGCAGACAGGGTAACTTTAACTAGTCACAATTTCTTAAACATATATTCATAATTATATTCATAATCAGTACTCCAATTACACTCCAAATTCTTATATGCAGATTTCCCCGTATACTTTGTATCTTTTTCATGTGTCTGTACCTAAGTATCCCCTTTTTCCTTGTCTAATGAGATCTTTCCGGTCTCTAACAAAAAAAAAGTTATTACTGTTGATTTTTCCATTCAAACCATTCTTTCTTCCAAAATAGTTTTCATTCCCAATTATTATTTTTTCACTTTCTATAGTCAACCACCGGTGTTCCCTATTTTATATTGGAAAATGATCTTTTCACAAAAATATTTTGACAAAGTTGACAAACTTTCCTTAAATAGAATTAAAATATATTATTTTTTTATTTTTTAACTAAAATAAAGTAATAAAATAATATTTTTTTATCCAAATTAGTAGTTTGTTAAAAAGTTTGTAAGAAAAACTTTGTTAACATATCATTTTTCTTTTATATTTGTAGTTGTATACATGGTCAGGATTCGACTCAAATAGCACACGCCGCCCTTTTCCACTTCCTTGGATTTGGACACCACTTTCTTTTTCTTCTTTTTCTTTACTTTCGCGTTAGATGTAATTTTTGTTGCATCAATCTCAAAGTTCTCTTTCTTCAAATCCTTGATTTAGTTAATCTATGTTTATTGAATTTTATTCTTGGTTAAATAGAATATTTTAACTACCAACTCTTGGTAATCTTTTTATATTAAGTTGGTTAAGACTTTTCTTAAGACGAATACGTTTATGGAAAAAATAAATAAAATAATTGTCAACTAATAGATTGGAGAATCTAATTTAAATTGATAAGAAGATGAAAAAGCAAGCTTTAACTAATAATATTAATTGAACAATATCCCTTCTAACATTAATCAAGAAAACTGGAATAATGTTAATTAAGAAATATCCTTTATTAATACCGAAAAAGAAAGTTATTATTGATATTAGTAAAAAATAAGCCTAACTAAGAATAATCAACTAAATAACTACAATTAGAAAAATATTTCTTTTATAAAGAAAATTTTCACTAACAACTTAAAAATAATATTAGTCTATAAAAAATAATGTTATTGTTTCATAAAATTATCTAATTTTAAGTATTCATATTAATTTAATATTTATAATTTTTTATAAAAAAAATATTTTATTATAAAATATTTTAAATTGAAATAATGTTAATTACATCAATAAAACAAATAACTTTTATTATGAATTTCAATTTTTGATGAAAAATAATTATTTCGTTTCAAGAAATATAAGGTAAAGATAAAAACATAGACTATTGGACCTGATGAGAAATTAAACCATAATTCTATGATAAGAAAGATAGTATTAATTTCAATTTTTGATTACGTGTTATGCGGCATACATTTTATATTGTGGGTTGACAATGGCAACCTAATACAATTACAAAGTACAAACACCGATTTTTCCTACATTGCTGCAGATAGTATTACTTCAGTTTATATACTCCACTGGTTGCCTTCTATGCGTAAATGCAGTTTCCATAACCTGCAATTTAACATCAATGTAAGTTTATATATTCTAGTCCTATAATAACCCAATAACTTCAACAGATTACTCAGATAAAATTTTAATAAAATTCAGATCAATATAAAGTTTTGACTGCATAAATTATTGAGTTCAACTTTTAATTTTGATTGAAAAACAGAACAAACACATTTCTAGTCTAATAACAAGTCAATACTTGATAAAAGCAGTTAGGAACTTAATACAGGAAATTGAGTAATCTGAGAAATTATAGATCTATCTCGTAAATCTGAGTGATGCAATTTTTATGACATATAATTGAGATAAATTTTTAGTTGTGATTTAAAAGATGCATGTAAATTTTGTTGTGTTGTGGTGTAACATACTTGGATCAGTGAGAGAGACGAGGGCAGAGGCCCTGAAATCACAATTCCAGTGGTTTCTTCCCTTAGATTGGTAATAGAGATTCATGGCTATGGAAGCATGGTTCATGAGATTGTCAGGGTAAAAGCAGGGGCACCCTTTCTGCAGAATCCTGCAATCAACTTGAGAACACGCAAAATTCAGGTTCGACAAAAGGGTAGCCTGATCTGATGAAGGCTTTGCCACACACCAAGTTTTCTGTCATTCCAAAACAATCCATTAATTCCAGCAATAATATATAAAATGCAATTTACAAGTTACAACCCTTTTTCAAATGCATTTCAAAGAACTGATTCCACCTAACTAACCTGCTCATTACCCATTATCAGATTCCCTCCTGCACAAATCAGAAGGAAAACAAGTTATTATAGTGTGTAATTTGTATGCATTTGAATAATGGTAGCTCAATTAGTATCACCAATTTGCATGCATTGATAAAACCCAGGATAGATCTGAAAGGCCTTCAAAACCAACCCTTTTCACAACTCCGATACAAACGAAAACAACATACAAAGCAAGGAAGCAACACAAAAAATGAGAGCAATGGTGATAAGAAAAAGTTAATGGCATCTGACACAAACCTGGTGAGAGAGACAGGAACACAAGGAAAAGGAGAAGAGGCACATTTCCCATGGTTGTTACTTGTACAAGTACTCTGAACTGAACAGTGTTGTGAGAGGAGAATGAGGAGGGTGGAGAGAGATGTGAGGGCTAAAGAAGAGTGTGATGTGATTAGAGCGAGAGAAAGGGTGGTGTGGTTTTAAAAGGGAAAAGATGGTGAGTGAAAAACTAAGGTGAGATCATAATAACGGCTACATTAGCAGCAATGGAAGTTAGAAAGACGTTGTGGGGACTGTTATTATGGGAAAAGGGTCACAGTGAAAAGAGTAGTTGCACGTGATGTGATGTGATGTGATGTGAGTTGTGCTTGGTCACTGTTGGCTCCTAGTTTTCTCATGGGATATATAATAATAATACTACACATTATTGCAAGAAAGAACCGTTGTGTGGAAAACAATGACCCCACTTTTTTAACCATTTATGGATTGTGGGGTCACATTCTGCTCCAAGTTCTTAATCCTTCTGACGCTATTATCTATCATTCTTGTTTTTTTCGTAAGTAAAATATTCCCCTGTAATAAAAAAATATTATTAACACTCAATAAATAGATTTATAAGTGCTATATAATGTAATAAAATGGAAAAAGAAAAATAAAAAGTAAATATCTAATAATTGTGCATAAAATGAAAATACGTGTATCATTGTTACACTTGTATAAGGTGAGATAGTGTCATCTCTTCTAACGTAGATTATACACTACAACAATAATTATTTTTAGTAGAAGTAGGGTTTTAATTCCTACTAATAATTTTACTAGAATTTTCTTTTCTAGAAGAGTCAGCATAACTAAAAGATTACTGGAGATTTTTAACAATTCTTGATATTAGCACAACTTACTAGAGACTTACAAAACTCCTAGATATAGTTAGGGTTTATAAAACTCTCGATCTGGAGTTTACAAAAGCTCCAGTAATCACTAGAGTTTACAAAATAAATGAAAAACTATGAAAGGAAAATGTTTTAAATTTTGTATTTTAATTTTCCTATAACATTCATAAAAAGATAAAAAACAAAAACAAAATATGCAGTTTTAACCATTCATAAATCCAAAGCATTATAGTTCATGTACTTACATTTATTTCACTTCTCTCTTAGTGCAGTACTAACTCTAGAACAACATCAACTTAGAAAATTAAATATGACTCCTAAAATATTATTACAAACTCTAATTCACCACCTTCAAAACTATAATGCAGGATCTCTTTAACATATGTGCTATAATTGGTGAAAGTGCTCACATTAGCAGTGACTGATGCATCATCGTCTTTCTTCTTGTTCAACTCACTTTCCTCGAACACTATGTAGAAGTGTTGTTGCTACAAATTTAAAATTTGATATTACTTGTTGGCTCAAGTTCATCAATCATCGGAATAATTAGCTTGAGCAAACGATCTTTACACTGTTCTTAGAACCTTGTTGTTGAAGAGGAAATCTAAATAAAATGTTAGCATAGTTTAATTTGATTACATCATGTGCTTACCATAGGCGCTATCATTGGAAGGTTGTTGTTCAGTCTTGTCCCAGTTTTTAACAATGACAACCATGTGACTATGACCCTTTTGGAACTCATTCAAAATATCATACAATGCCATCAATTTTGGAACCCTATTAATCATGTTATTTTAGATATGAATGTATATGAATATAATGTAATGCCATTAATTTCAATGCTTATGTTTTTTGTAACGTCCTGACCAGAAATTTCTTATTTAAAATAAAAAGAAAGAAAATACTAAAATACACATTTATTATAAAGTCCTTTCCCAAAAACGTGGGAAATCTAAATCCAATATCAATGCGCCAATTATAACTAAAAACCGCGACGTTCAATTATTACAATTATAAATTGTTTATAAATCCATTACAAAATAGTTCATGAGTAAAATCGAGTAAAAACTCCCATAGCTGGTCCCAACTCCGACTTTAGGCATCTACACGCTCACCTGCATGAACATCTGCTCCCATAAAACAAGTTACATGATCATCGCAAAAGATACACAGATAGGGTGAACTTAGTTAAAATAAACAATACAACATGACATAATTAAAGCATCTAAAAATTATAACCCGTGTTAGCATTTCACATTCCTCAATTCCTCAACTTCCAACCTTCTGTTAGACTCCTCTTGATTCTACACACTTTGGTGAGTACACTGATCGATCTTTGTTGCACGAGTGTCTACTCGCCCCTTCGACTACAGGCCACCAACTAATAGTCCACACGCGAGAATAAATTGCCACGGCCACAATCCACGACACCAAGTGGAGTTCCCCAAAACGAACCGAAGTCCGTAGTTGTTCCCAGACTACCAAACTCAATCAGGTGCACTGAAGAGGGCAATCATCTGAAACCTCGTCGTACGAGCCATGATCTCCCACACTCCACTGGACCTAAACCACCAAGCTACAACCTCGAGTGGCCACGTGTTACCCCAATACAAGTTACACTCATAATTGGGCCCCCAGCTAAAGCATCACACCATGACACTTCATCCAAAGCTGTGTAGAAATACTCCTCGCGAACCAACTCTGCACCCAAAACCGCTTGGTGTGCCTCTCACGTCGCTAGGCGGAATTTGGTTCTAGACCGCCTGGCGCACCTCTCACGTCGCCAGGCGCCAAGCTTCTTCCAGGACTTTTGCCACACAATTTCGCCTAGCGGGACCAACCCTGCCTTCCAGGACTACTACACAATCATCATGCTACCAGTTAACCATCCTTTAATTAGTTGAATCAACAACCCTTGGCGCCCTAATTACTGCTTTCCAATAAATACAATCCATATCAGTTTTCATAATTCAAGTCGTGCTTTATACTTAGATATAATGTAAACAATCATGACTACATTATTTTACCAATGAATACCTATGATCTCCATTATAGATCAGCATTCCAATGAACACATAATTACAATTCAAAGCATATACTTCAACACATTTTGTCTAATAACCTTTTTTTTTATTTCATGCATTTGATTCCCTTCAACTCTCCCTTATACGCATTAAAATTTACTGCCTCGCCTGTTTCAAATGAATAAAACCCCCTGCCAACTAACCCAAATCACGCAAAAAATCACCAATGACACCCCAAAGAACACAACTCGCAGAGTCAACTCAAGACATCCTCTACCCTGATGTGTCGCCTGGCGGTAATCTAAGTGCCGCCAGGCGGTGCGTGACAATCTAGGTTCTGCTAGATTTCTCCCGCACCATTTGTGACCCCAAACATCCTAATCACAGTGTAAGACTCGAGAAATTTAAATAATTAAATAGATAATTATTTAATAAATGCGGGTAGTAGGAGCCTCTAAGGCATTTAATGCGGATTGCTATGACGTGGAAAATTACTAGTTTAAGTGGTTGAGAGTACTTTGATTGTGTGACAGAACTTGGGTTCAAGTCCTATGTATGCCAATTGTATGTATTTTAATTTGTGCATTATTTTAATGATATGTTCGAATGTGGTTAGTGATAATGTAATCCTAAAATTATAGGAATTATCATGAAACATGAATTGGTTGAATTAGTTGTACATTGGCTTTGCAATTGAGGGGTTGTGTGTACAAACCTTGTTGGGAACGAAACTAAACTTTCTTTTTGCCTAATTTTATTTTGGCATGGATTTGAAGAGTCAGAGTAACCCTAGCTACCAAGGGAGGCAGCCTAGGGGGCTGGGTGACACCAAGTAATGGTTATTGAATAACCATTAAGCCATTTTTTTAATTAAAATTCGTTTTAGTAGATTAAAGGGTAATTAAGGGGGCATTAACCTTGAGAGATAAGAGAGAAGGAGAGGAAATTAACCTAGAAAAGTGTAGAGAGTTTTGCGTGTGAGAGTGGAGAGGTTCAGGTTCGTGGAGAAAGCAAAAAGGAGAAGAAGTGTGGTGTTTTTCTAGAAGAATGTGTAAAAGAAGAGCGAGGATCTCAATTGGAGCAAGCATTCCAGGTAAGTGGAGCTATTTATAATTATTTTGATTCGTGTATGATGAATTGCGTATTGCCATGATCAATAGTATGATAATTCAACCCTTTTCGACGCTGTTTTTTGTAGTTTCTAGGTTCCTGCCTAGAAACCGCCTAGCGGGCACTAGTATGCCGCCAGGCGACACATCTCTTTTTGCACAAAGTTCTTGATTTTGGTATGAACCGTCTGGCGGCAATGAATATCCGCCCGGCGGCGCGACGTTGCTCGCGACTATTTTGGGTTGTTTGGGGTAGGATTCCTTACGACTACTGGCATTTCATGCTTATATATTATGTAAATGTGTAAATTCTATAAAGGCATGGGATACTTAGCTTTTGTGGACGTTCGAGATGTACTATTTTGTTTCTTACTCTTCCATGATATAAGTGAATCACCAAGAAAAATACACCACCCAGTAGTGGATTTTCAATCATTAGGATCACCATTCCAATCCGCATCACAATAGGCATGCAAGTCTAAAGATGACATAGAAGAAAGCAAAAGAGTCTGAAACTGGGTGCCTTGAAGATACCTGAGAATATGAAGAACAACACCCCAATGAATTATTGTTGGAGTTGAAACAAACTGACTAACAACATGGACAACATGTGCGATGTCTGGACGAGTCACAATAAGATAAGCTAGACTTCCAACAATAGTTCAATATAAATTAGAATCAGTCAAAGGAACACCATCTGATGGGGAATATTGTACTCTTGTCTCAAGAGGAGTATCAACAATCTTGTTATCATTAAGCCCAACACGTTACATTAGGTCAACAATATACTTGGACTGAGATAGAAGATAACCTTTGGAAGAAGAAGCAACCTCAATACCCAAAAAGTAACACAATACACCCAAATCTTTCATAGCAAAATAATGGGATAATGCATTTTATAAAGATACAATTATAATAAAATCAACACCAATACACATATAAAGATAGAAAAATACGTTTTTCATTGATTTTCTTGACAAATAATGCAGGCTCATGATGCCTAGCAACAAAATAAGGAGAAACAATTAATGTAGAAAACTTTTGAAACCAAGCACGAGGTGCTTGATTAAGACCATAAAGGGCTTTCTGAATTTTGCAAACTTCAACAGATATTTGAGAGACACCTAGTGGTGGAATCATATAGACTTCCTCATGTAGATCCTTATTGAAAAAGGCATTCTTCACATCTATTTGAAAAATCTTCCATTGAAAATTGAAGTGACAACAATCAACATATGAACAATAGTCATCTTTGCCACAAGAGCAAAACTTTCCTTGTAATCCATGCCATACTCTTAGGTGTATCCTTTAGCAACAAGTGTAGTTTTATACCCTTCAACTGAGCCATCTGCTGTTGTCTTGATTTTGTATACCTAACGAGATCCAGTAAGACATTTTCCTGGTGGTAATGGAACTAGATCCCATGTATGAGTCTAATGTAGAATAGTAAGTTCCTCAACCATAACATTCTACCAAAGTGGATCACAAACAACCTCTCTATAGGATGATGGCTCATGAAGACAATGAATAGAGACAATAAAAGCAATAAATGAACTAGAATAAGAGGAATAAACAAAATCTAGTAGTTGAGTAGACTTATGATTACGATTGGGTCGAATAGGTGGCAGAGGAACTATAATATCAAAAGATGATTGAGCAGGTGTAGTAGGGGGATTAACATGTACAACTTTTGGTGCAGAGTTCTAAGATGAGTTCTAGTGTTGGTACGGAAGTAGGTGTAGTGTCATCAATATGAAAAAGATCAATTTTAATGACATCAAATGTGGTCAAATAATGTGAGCTAGATGGATTAGAAAAGAATGAAATATGTTCTAAAAAAACAACATGACGTGAGACATACAAGTTTTCACAAACTAGATTAAGACAACGATATCCCTTTTGACCAAGACCATATCCCAAAAAGACACAAAGAAAACATAGTTGAATTTTCAATAAGCTCAACATGTGGTTTTAAAACAAGACAAAATTATGTGAAGTCGGGATCTGATTCACAACATTTAAAAGTTGACATATAAAGTTGTTGTAAGTTTTCTATAGTTGTTGTATATGAGAATAATGATAATGCGAATGCCCATTTTCATTAGAAACACCGTATGGTAAGAGAATAATGACATATAGATACACCCCTACTTACATTGACAATGATTTTTAATTTAAAAGGAATTTATAGCAAAAATATTTAAAAGTTTAAATTGACACTGTATACAATGAATTATATGGTTAATATTGTGGTAGTTTGAGTTAAACCTCAATTTTATTTTTTGTGGTGATTATATCTATGGCATAATGTGAAATTGCCACGTACATATATGATAGTAGTAATAAATGACACTATAAAATAAAACGTGACATTTTAAATACATTTTTTTTTAGTAAAGTTTAAGTCTTCAAATCTTGTCCAAGAGGAGCCAAGGAAAGATAAGAAAAACAATTGGTGTATACAATTTTTTGGATTAATGCGGGGTTGTGTTAAATAGGTGTATTTAAATGATAGAATTAAGTGGGACTAATTAAATTGGAGTCATTTGAAGGGTTTATTTTGGTGACAAGTTGTTTGTTTTTTTTGGTTTTCAAGCAAGGAAGTATCAATCAAGTAACATATCTCTTATTGTTATTACACGACATATTATAATGTTTGCTTTATATATACTAGGATATATGTATGTATTTGTGAAATGGTTGCATGTATATGAAATGAATATATGTGTGTATTGGAGATGTATCATGATCCTTTATAGTCAAATATTAAGTACAATAACCTGTTAAGAAAAATGATGTCCACACCCTCACATGTGTATTCTTTAGAACTCCACTCGAAGGTCTAACTCTAGTAGATCATTCAATATTTTGATGATAACAAACACTCTAAATGTTATATGTTTATATAATCTAAACATTATAATGTGTGCTTTTAATCTTAATTTTAAAGATACATATCTTGTTATTTCTTTTAAATCTTTTTATTTAGATAATTTTGTTGTAAATAATAATTTACAAAAAAATTATTACTATTTTTTTAAAATATTTTACACAAAAACACTTTTCACATAAAATTTATAAGGAATATTTATAAATTTTAAAATTTTATAAAAAATAATTATTCATAAAAAAATTATTCTTTAATTAAAATTTTAAATAAATTTGAAAAAAAAATGGAAATTTCATCCGTGAATGTTGTTTTATTAAAAAAAAAATGAAAACCAATAAAACCTAACCTATCTGTAAAGGAAAATCACTTCAACAAGATGACGGTTAGATTATGTCGGTAACAAACAAGGGCGGAAAAACCGAGGTGAGAGTAGAGTATTTCTATTCAGTTCAGATTGCTTTGATCTTACTATATACATATATTATTAATCCTTTCAAATATTTTATTACCAAACATCTTTGTTGAATGTACACACACAACACAATCCAACCTTAAAAAATGCTTGGAGCTGTAGCAGCTTCGACAGCACTAAGCTTTTCACCATCCACGCACCCCACAAAAAATTTTGTTCATAAAGGAGTCTCAAATTCAACATTGCCATTCAGCAACCATGGCCACTCTTTCTCACTCTTATCAACCACCCATATGCATTTCTCTTCACACAAGAGCAGTAGAAGACAACCCCTTTTCCTTTCACAAGCTGCTTCATCTTCTGGTTAGATTCTGTGGTCACTCCTACTCAGTTATTTTCAGCTTTATTTTTTGCTTTTTCAATTCTCTTCACCATTCTATTTTTTAATGCCAATTTGTATTGTATGCCATGTTGTGTTGCCTGGTTTGTTTCTTCTACTGCTTCTTGGAATGCACTTGGCACTTTCTTGGAAGATGAACAATGCAGACTAGGGAATAAATAAACTTTAAGGGTTGTGGAGAATATTCCATACCCTGAAAGTTGGATTGATGTTGCTATAAATGTTTAATTTTTAGTCGTGCTGGGTAACTTGTTGAATAGAGAATAATGCTTTTGCATATTCAATTGGAGAGTGACATGGTTACAGTTGAACTTATTGTGATGTTCTGCAGTCTTTTTTTTCTTGCTTCTTTGTACATGTATGTAGAAGGGAAAGAGAGAAAGGAAATGGTAGAGGAGATTCTGGTGTTCTTCTTTATTTTGTTATTCCTATACTTAATCCTTTATGGGCAAGTTTCTGACTTTCTCTGAGATGTAACTTCAATAGCTGCAATAGTTTTTAAACATGGGTGTGGTTTCCTCTTTAATTCATTTTGCACTCTAAACAAGGGATAGGTGTGAGAAGGGGCAAGGCTTTTGCATTTGCTTTTCTGAACTTTACATTCAAAATAATACTGGTACTTGTGGAATCTCTTGTGAGGCAATAATAAGAAATAAACAATTTTTGGACTGGTCGAGCAAGTTAAAAGTCGTGTAAGATAGGCATAAAGTAAGAGATTTCTTCCATGTACGATTCATGGCTATATTTTTTTGGTGAATCTGGAAGCTTTTAAAGATTCTCTAAAACGAACATCTATGTGTGCCTCTCGTTTTATATTGCATCCCTGAGTTTGTTGATCAAAAAACAAGTAGCAAAAGTGGCATGAGTATCTTGCTATTGAACACAAGTTCTTAGCTATTAGGCCCAGGCTTTGAAATAGACACAAACACTTAGTCTCCATTAATGACTTAGAGTCCAAAATACTGTACTAATACTGAATGTGTGCTGTATGTAGGTGTGTGTGTTAGAGAGAAAGAGGGAGAGAGCTCAAATATAATTGAAAATGTATCAACATACCAAAAGTTCTTAATTGATAATTGGTACTTATATATATATAGGCATGGCATTTTTGTTTACATCTTTTTGATGATAATGAAAATAGATTAAAAGAATTACCTGTTTGTCAGCTGGCATAAAGGATTCCTCTTTAACTTAGACAAAGAGGGCATAACAGCAACACTAGGCTTCACTATCAGGGTACTTGTCAAATGTTTAAATTTCCATTAGGAGTTTGAACTCTGTTTCCATGTACTGTTGTTACAAAAGACTTCATTTCAAACTATCAAGATCAGTTACAAATTACAATTAATTAAGATGTTGCCTGCCATACTCTTGACTCTGATACCAATTATTGGATCCAACACTTACCACTAGTTCAGAAGCTATAGCTGTTAGTCAAGGCGCAACTCTTTCTAGTTAATAGTGTAACAGTTCAAACTCTACGATTCGATTACGACTCGATCCACTTGGGGACAATTGATGCCACTTGCATCACCGACCTCAATTCTTAAGACTTAACTTATATATCTATGAAACAACTTTACTTAATTTCAACTGGTTTTAGTGTGAAACTTGAAATGGTATCATAGTCTATCGTTCATCTTGGTATTTCACCTATTTTGATTGGCTTGCCTATTACTCAACTGATGACTAATTTATTTAACTTTTGAAATTGATCATTGCAGCTGCAAATGCTGAATACGTGGAAGAGCCAGCAACAAATGTGAAATTCCAGACATGTTTGAGTTTTCCGGGTTGCTCAAATTCATTAACTTTGTTTGGAACTGGTTAGTTGTTATAGTACCACATGACTTTGGGAAGAGAAAAGATTAAAATGTTCTTGACGTATGAAAAGATATATATTATAGCAAAAGTCATGTCGTAGTATCATGACTTTTTGAATAGAAAAAGATAAAAATTCTCTGAGCATGTGAGAAAAGATTGATATGTCTGTTAATTTTTATTTCAATAATCTTCCATCAGTATTGTGTTGCAAATCTTTATTAAGTTTCAATAATGTATTTACCCTTTTATTTTCAATGTTATAAACTTTGATGGATAACAACACTTATTTCAGGATACAGAGAGAAAGTTTTTGCATTTATTGGTGTTAAGGTCTATGCTGCAGGTTTGTATCTAGATCAATCTATTACCCCTGAATTGAATGCTTGGAAAGGGCTATCAAAAGATGCTATTCAGGGGAATTCTTCCTTGTTCCAGACCATTTTCCAATGTAACAACTTCATATTCATTTATTTGTTTCTGCAATGCTGAGTCATACAGTGAATAAGTTCATAATACATGCCTTTATATGATTGCAGCTTCCTTTGAGAAATCATTGCAAATTATTCTTGTGAGAGATGTTGATGGTAAAACATTTTGGGATGCATTAAATGATGCCATATCTCCAAGAATTCCAGCATCCACATCTGCAGATGAAACTGCTTTGACCACTTTCCGTGGTGTCTTTCTAGATCGCCCTCTTAAGAACGGAACTTTCATACTTCTGACTTGGTTGAACCCCACCAAATTGCTTGTAATCTACTTTCATATTTTTTCTTGTAATATTTTGTTCAAACAAATTATCTATTTTTTTTTGGGTTATTAGTTCCTTACCTTAGACATAGACGTGAAATTGAAATTCGTCCATATCCTAAACTTTCATACGGTTTGGTTTCCAAACTTTAAACATGAAGAGATATAGTCTTTTCAACTGAACAACGTTAATTGCTTTTTTAAGTACTAAATAGTGTTTCTTGCTGACATTTGAGTTATTTATACCATTTAATATATTCCAGCTCAAATGTTAACATGAAATATTGTTTAACATGTAAAAAGAAGTTAACATCGTTGGGTTAAAAAAATTATATCCAATTTGAAGATCAAAATATATTAAAGTTTGAAACATAGATAAATTTCAATTTTGAATCGAAGTTTAAGAAGTTTAAGGACTAAAAATATATTTAACTCTTTTTTCTTTATTTACCTTTGCCGTCTAAAATGTTCTAACTAAGTTCATTGATATTTCAGGTTTCTGTCTCCTCAAACGGGTTTCCATCTACTGTAGATGCTACAATTGAATCTGCAAATGTGGCTTCTGCTCTTTTTAATGTATTCCTTGGAGATAGTCCTGTTTCTCCCTCCTTGAAAGTTTCGGTGGCTGAAGGCTTGTCAAAAGTACTCAAATAGAAAAAATTTTGTGTTTATTGAGAGAGTTGCATGGATCTTTCTTTTACTGAAATTGTTCAATCCTCAAGTTATTGCTATAACCCATATTCTACTGATGTCTATGTAAGCATGCTTCATAGTCTTCTGATGTATACACATGGAAGCTGTTACCTAGTTCTGGTGTTTATGTCTAGTCATTTAAAATAATTTGTTTTTCCATTAGTTTACTCTTTAAATCAATTCTGATTTACTATTTAGGAAACACTTCATTACCACCACTTCATCATACATTTTCTTCTCTGACCAAAACTATATCTTCTACTTATCTTAGTCCTGACACATTCAACTTGGTGGATTGAAATTTATTCATATCATGCCGTAAATTAAAATCATTAGGTCCATGAATAATTACAAAAAATTTGTTGAAGTTCACAGGCACCAGTCAGTGGCTGAGTTTTTCTACTGAAATAGTGTAATTTTTATCAAAATTACCAATATTGACAAATTTTTTTTAAAAAAACATACACAAATAGATAAATCCGTGTTTAGAAAACACGACTTTAAAATATTAAAGTCGTATTTTTTATTAACGACTTCTCTCTTCTTACTTTTATGATTATATATATATATATATATATATATATATATATATATATATATATATATATATATATATATATATATATAAAAATATATATAAAAAAATTTAAAAAAAATAAATAACAAAAAAAAATATA
>Ga0099822_1005942_pt1 | contig 15932 bp, 6 predicted proteins | sample CowpeawhiteBW_FD_76839 | JGI IMG/M metagenome (GOLD analysis project Ga0099822, IMG submission 76839) | Root nodule microbial communities of legume samples collected from California USA - Cow pea white BW | ecosystem: Host-associated > Plants > Roots > Nodule | place: USA: California | collected...
AAACATCTATATATATTATAAATAAAATAAAATATTTTTCAAAAAAAAAAGATAAAAAAATATATATATATATATATATATATATATATATATATATATATATTTGATAACAAATAATATAAGTTTCTCTTTCAGACCTGAATGTACTCCTATATATTAACCTGTATATCTTTATATTTGAGCAAAGGTTTGTAATTTGTGTAAATCAACGACAAAAATTTGAATTCCTTGCTATCATTAGTAGGACCAATAGGTTCTCCATCACTGTCCAAGATGACTTATGGATATTCTTCCATAGATTTCCCATGTATTGTTAATCATTGAGCGACATCCTGTTTAATATGTCAAAAAGCTAAAATTGAACACCAAAGGCTAGGAGGTACCCAACAATCGCTGGACATACCCTAGTGGAAATGGGATAGTATTTCCATGGACTTTGTGACTCACTTGCCTAGATTTGTAAAGGGACATGATGCCATTTAGGTGATAGTTGATCGATTCACGAATTGTGCATGGATAAACTTGTTGAGTTGTACATTCAGGATGTAGTCAGATTACATGGGGTTCCTGCAAGCATAGTATTGGATCGTGATCCGAGATTTACTTCACGGTTTTGGCAATCATTACAAGCAGCGCAAGGGACCCAATTGAGAATGAGTTATGCTTATCTTTCATAGATGGATGGTCAAACTGAACGGACGATTCAATCATTGGAAGATCTGCTTAGGGCGTGTGTATTGGATCACTTGGGTGGTTGGAGTGAAGTACTTCCTTTGGTGGAGTTCACATACAACAATAGTTACCACTCAAGTATAGGAATGGCGTTGTATGAGGCATTATATGGGAGGTGTAGAACACCGCTTTGTTGGTGGAGAGGTACTAACTATTGGGCCAGAGTTGTTACAAAAGACGACAGACAAAGTCAAATTAATTCAAGATAGAATGCGTGTGACACAGAGTAGACAAAAGTCATATGCAGACAAAAGGAGAAGGCCACTACAATTTGAGGAGGGGGATCATGTATTCCTCAGCGTTACTCCAACCACGGTCTTTGGGAGGGCAATCAAATCCACAAAGTTGACGCCGAAGTTGATAGGGCCATATCAGATTAACAAGAGGATTAGGCATGTAGCATATGAGATCGCGTTGCCACCACATCAGGCAAACTTGCACAATGTGTTTTCATGTGTCCCAATTACGGAAATACATTGCGGATCCCACTCATGTACTAAAGGTAGATGATGTCCAATTCAGGGATGATTTGACTTTAGACGTGAGACCAGTAAGGATATTGGACTCTCAGGTAAAGAAGCTGAGAGGGAAAGAGATGGAGGATCTTATGAAGCGACACAAGAGGCAACGTAAGAGATGGAGGATCTTATGAAGGAATCATATCCATACTTATTTCCTAGTAAGTGAAATTTTCGATGATGAAAATTCTTTTAAGTTTGGGGGAATGTAAGACCCAGAAAATTCATACAAATAATAATTAATAAAGTACAAGTAATGGTGGGTTAAGAATACCCTAAGTGAGTTCTTTGATAAACCCTAGACAAGGAATAGGGTTAGCTTAAGTGGTTTAGAGCACTTGATTATGTTGAGAGGACTTGGGTTTGAGTCTTATGTATGCCATTAGTATGTTTATTTAATTTCGTTTTATTTTGCAAATATATTGTGAATGCGGAAGCATGGCTTAAGTTTGTATGTACGTAAAAATTGACATGAATCATGTGATAACTTGTTGGTTGTGCATAAACTTGGTGGGTGGAAGGGTGTGAGTTTGAGTTTTGGTTAGCATGAGTTATTCTTTTTCATATTTAATATTTTTGCTAAAGAAGGAAAAACCTAGAAACTCTATAGCTCCTTTGAGAAACCAGGAGGGCAAGGTAGAGGCAGCTGTTGGATAAGTAAAAACACAATTTAATGGCCACTAACCTTAGCTATTAATTAATTTTTGTTTTAGTATTTTTATTTATTTATTTTGGGGGCTGGAAATTGAGAGGGAGAGGAGAGTGAGTGAGAAAGCAGAGAGTCATAAAGTGTGGCAACAAGGAAAGGTAAAGAGAAACGAAATTTACAATTGAGGGAGAGAAAAAGGAGTGTTGGAAAGTAGTTTTCAGTGTGGGAACAAAGGTTGAAGCATTGGGGACAAGGAAGGATCAGTGAAAGTACACTAGGAGTAAGGAAACCAGGTAGGGGAAGCATTTTCTTGTTTTATTTTTTCTTGATGAATGAAGTTGAATCTTGATTGTTTTTTATTTTTGGTTGAATTATGTATGAATTTTTGAGGTTGAGCATCAGTTCATGATGCACTTTCGCATGTGGTTATGTTGAGTGTCATTCTCTAATTTGTGAGCCAATCAATGTACGTTGATTACCATCACTGTTATTCGTGTCTGAAATCTTATATTGTAGTTTTGGTTCTCATTATGCTATACCATTTATTTTGCATTCATGTGTGGTCCAGTGCCTATTTTATTAGTATATTATTTTATATATCTTGTGTTGATGTTTGGACAAGGAACCCACGGTCGATCGGTGTGTTATTTTTTTTTCTTCCATTGGAAATTTTATACCTTGTTAAGGTGCAAACCTAGGTTACTCTTTAGTGGTTTCTTTTATTGTATTTAAAACAACATTTGTCTCTTGTTGGGACGACCACGCATGTACTCCTTCCTACAACTTTTAAGATGGCATTTACGAAATGTTCATGTGTTTGGCTTCTTTTAGTTCATTGGTGGTGTAGTGGAGGTTCACAGTATTCACCAATCAAATATAGTACATGTCAAAAGTTTTTGGTTAGACATCAAATATATATCACAAATAGGTGGTTTTGATGGGACGTGACTATGCATGGCTACATGACTTAATGCTTTTCTATTTTGGATAGGTGGGGTCATATACATATCAAATTACTATCACATGTATTTTGCTTCCATTCTTTAAAAATTTTTGGTGCAGATTCATGTTCGTGGTGCATGCATAGATGTATTCTTTTTCATTGGCCACATATCACTTTATTTTGTTCTCCTTTATTTGTTGGGGTTCTTTATTTTCTTCATATAAGATTTTTTTTTCTTTTATTTAAACTACTAAAAGGGTTATAATATAATATTGATTTTGGAAATATGGGTTAAATCTATTATTTATTTATTGTGTTATTTTCTTTCTCAGCTTACCCCTTTTGTTTGTGTTTGGCGATGATCGCGTGACAAGTCACGCGAGAGCAGATGTGTACCCAGGTGAGCATGTTGATGCATAGAGACGGAGCAGGGCAAACTATGGGGGATTTTTCACTATGTTTTAATTCAGGCATTTTGTAATAAATTTTATGATGTTTTCTCTACTATGAACTTGTCATAAAGATGGAGTTGTGTAATTGAACTGCAGCGAGATAAGTTTTAAATTTTCCCGCGCTTGGAAACTTTATATAATATTTTAAATTCCAAAAGAAACTATGCAATACATGCTTTATTTAGTAATATCCACCCATGGTGTTACATTTGGTATCAGAGCATATGATTTCAAAATGATTTTTGGGCCTTGGGAAGTGAGCTTATCGCGATTGTGAGATTAGTATAAATTTATTGAATTGTAAAGTTCTTGAAATTTGTGTTATTGTGTGGTGTGTATTGTTAATGAATTTTCTGAGATAAATTGTAACGGTGTAGGATACCCTATGATACATGCTTTATATATTATTTTAAATTCTAGAAGAAACTATATGATACATGCTTTATCTAGTAATATCAACTTAGGGTGTTACACTGCATCTTAAGATTAGTGTCTAAGCTCCAAAACTACTTCATCCAAAATACCTAAAAATAATTATAAAAAAAATTAGACCAAATAATCTCACATTAATCAAAATTCAGAATAATGACCAAAATAAAGTCTAATATATGAAAATTGACTAAAGATAGACAATTAAGCAATAAACATTCATTAAGAAGGGCACGAAAAAGGTAGTAGAATAGAGGAAAATAATGACTCATTATTAAGGTAGTAAGTTTTTATATTTGGTTGGCTTTTCTAATTCTATCATTGGCATGCACTTGTGTGTTTTTCCTTTTACTATAATAATTCTATGAAAATAAAACTTAGGAGATATGTAAAGAAACAATTGCAAGCTAGTAGATAAGCTACAATTTAGAACAATCAGACATACACAAATCCAAAAAATTATTTGGCAAAATAAGATTAAGCATCCAGTAATATAAGTGTAACAAAGCCTCGTAGATGTTCAAATATAATTTGTTTTATGAAATAAAGTTTTAACCAAACCAAATTATAGAGGACTAAACATTTCTTGGATCTAATGGTCTTAGAAGCACTAAACAACATGAAGAGATCATAATGAAATAAATCAAATTCAAACTTGTTAAACCAAACAACTAAGTTGGATTGAAAAAATTATGTTATTATAGACAAATAACGTAGCATATTTCCATTTGTTGTGGATTTCCATCTTCATTCATCTTAAAACAAAAACCCTTGGAGTAAAGAACGTAGACAAACACAACATGTTAAACCCCAAATGTGTACTAAACTATTAAAACAAAAGACTTTGTTTCCTACTAATGTTTAAAAAATAAACTCAATTAATAAACGAAAAGGTCCAACAAGCATCACAATAATTCAATTAAGACCCCTTTAGTAGCATGCAACCCAAGCAATGAAAAACCACATTCATGAACAAATAAAATGGTAAAAGCAGTCTAAAACATATTTGGTCTAACTTTAATCAATCTATAACCCATTTGAGAATTAAAATCCAAACATTATGCTGATGTACGAGTGGTACAAACGCTCCACTATTTGAAGTCAGTTCTGCAAAGTGGTGCCTGAAATTCATTATTGCACATCAATTAGGCAACTCGTTATATTAAGCCATTATAGAGCCTTAGTACTAGTGTAGTGGAGATCATAGATAATAGAACCACAAAAATCAAAAATTTGCTAGCACTGAAATGACAAAAATAAACATTCTTCAGTATCGTGGTAACCTTATAGACACCAACTAGTATGAGAATAAGGACTCAATTGTTCAATTGAACTGATATGGAGTTACAAATTACACTAGAACTGGGTAATATTAATTGAGTACAAAGTCTTCCGTCTAAGATGTTGAGGGCTTGTTCTTTCTCTTTCCAAAATCTCCTTTTCTCCTCTCAAATAGAAAAATTGTTCCTCATCCTCCCTTCTCCTATTGTTTATTCTACTAATAAATGCTTAGAGGCATTTAAGCTTACTAATAGCTAATGAAGCAATCCAGTCCTACTAAAACCCTAAGCTTACCAACGAAGCAACAAAAAGTGATGAAATCATAAAAATGAACTTAACCAAAATCATAAGTTTCTCACCATATAAGATTTGCACAATGTGATGTGGTGGTAAAGAAGACGAAGACGATTGTGTGGTGTGTTTAGAAGGAAGATGGTGGTATGGTGTGCTAAGGAAGAAGCCAATGTGAGAAAGAAGATGAGGATGATTGTGTGTTTGTAGTTTCAGGTGTGAGGTTAAGATTCTCAATGGAGGGAAATTTTGTTTTTCATTCTGCACGCATTTGTTTTTGTGTTACGAGGGTAGGGAGTCTTTTTCATTCTAAACATTATTTTATTCTTAGAAAGGGAAGAAATGGGAAATTTTTTGTGCAATAAACTTTAAGTTTATTTCTTTTGCCGAGCTTTTACTTTTTATATCCATTTAAATTTATTTTAGGCCATGTTTTAAGTTTTTAGACTATTTATTTAGATTTTAGCCCACACCTTTTATAGACCCCATTTAAATAAATGTGGCGCAAGATGTCTACGTTCTTAAAATTGTGGCCTTTTCTATGTTTAGGCAACAATTTTATACATGTTGGCAAGTTTAGTGTAGCCTAAAGTAAAAAATGTTGTAGTGCTAGTTTTGACGTGTTTTTCGTAGCCTATTGCATATCTTTTGGGTAGTATTTTGTTTTAATTCTTTGTTTTTAGTTTAGATGTAATCTTTCTTGTATAAATTAGTGTTTTTTTTTTTGTGAAAATGTGTTAATAAAGTGTTTTTCAGATAGATTTTTAGTTTAGTTTGTAATAAAGTGTTTGAAAATGTTAGTCTTTGAGAATAATAAAAACTAGTTTTGAGTTCAACCTTCTTATACAAATTCAAATGTGATTTTTTTTTTGTGCAATGAAAAACTTCATTTTACAATGTACTACACTTGAAGATGTTTATTGGTAAATGGTGAGATGCTAAAGTTGTAATCAATTCCAGTAAGTGTGTTAAGTGTGTAGTAGTATCAAAAAGTGTCATATCCACATGATTGAGAAGATTGTCCAATATTTAGTTTTGAATTAATTTCAATGGAACAATGTTTGTTCAAATTATGATGATCATAAAAACAAGACTTAGTGAAGATTTGAAAAATATAATGACAAATACGTGTTGAGGTTGGATTCATCTCTTTTTCTTCTACTGCGCTACTACTTATCTTTTATATTTATTGTTATTTATTCAATGTCTTAGAAGTACTCTAAGGTAATTGTAGACCCATTCCTGTAGTATAGAACCTTAGAATTCAAACCAAATGTGATTCCTTTGCTTCTAGTTGAATGAATCCTTGCCTTAAGTGTACGAATTTTATATCTAACCTAAGCATTACAGCATGTACTAGCCTCTAACAAAATGAAATGGTTTAGTTGAACCATAATTTAAGATAGTTTTTCAATTCAATCCAAACTAGTGCGATAAGATGAATAGTTAGTACACACACACAATAAGCCTAAATAAATCCATAAACAATTCAACAAAAGAATAAATAAAAATTAAAGAGGTAGTAGTACTTATAATTATAATCTGGTACACCCAACCTCAACATAGGAGAGCTCAACTACTCAAAATGCTGAGAAATGCTAAGCCCTAGGAGTTTGTTGTGCCTCTCATATGCTTCTAACTAAGATATTCCATTTTAGTACAAAGAGAGTGCCAAAAGAAGATGAGAATGAGATCACAAAACCAGAGGCAATGCCCTATATTTATAAATAATTTTGGACAGTGCTCAGCTTCATTCTATGGTGCTTAACAACAAGGGTTTGCTCTCATGGTAGGTTTTCTTTCAGCTCAACCCTTTGTTCTAGTGATCAAAACTTGTGTGTTTCTTCTTTCGAGGGTTTCCTTGGTAGCTTAACCCTTTCGTTGGGTGCTTCACTTTCATTATGCAAGAGATTTTTCTTGTGAGGCTCAACACCAATATGCGTCGCTCAATTGTAAGGCCAAAATCCATATTATTTTTTTGGTGCCTTAAGTATTCAACGTCAAGAGTTGTGGCTCAGCTACATCATTGTTGTTTTCCTCCAAAATCATTGAAATACATCAAAATATATTTAAATTCAAAAAAGGTTGTTTACTTCCAAAATATAAACAATTCATGCATTATAAGTTTTAAATTGATGTGAAAATTTAGGTATTTTAGACACATATCAGTAAGCTAGTCTTGGTGTTGAGAAAAGTAATGTATTAGGAAACCTACACTTGCTTGAGTGATCTTAAGCTACAAGAGAGAAATCTAAATTGAACTTGGATGGAGTTGAGATAAAGATGTGGGAACTACTGGACTAGTGAATTTGTTGGTGCCAGTCAAGAACTCGAATGGATAGTTCAGATTATTAATATGCATTATGAGGTAGCAAATCATTATATTTGAAGATTAAGAGTTCGAAAGGAAGATGGACTTGTAAATTGGTCACTTGAGTTACTTATAACTATAAATAGTGTTAGTCGTAAGTCAGAATAATTATCATTACGTTTGTAACCTGTTATAGACAATTGACCCATTTTTTGGTTTCTATTCTTGCCTATATCACTCATGGTATTGTAACACAATAGACACTTTCCATAGATAGTTGATCCATTTCCAACATTTTCAGATTCTTAGTTTGTTTTCTAATCTTTCAACTGTTTCAAAATTCTTTCATAGGTTAAAGACCAAACATTATTTGTTTTGTGATGTTTAACCAATGATCAATCAATACAAGCCAGATTGTTCTTCTAATTCTTCTTTCTTCCTTTGTTTCTTGAATTGGTTTAATTATTTCTATTCTTAGTTTTATAATCTATGAATATTTTTGTTTCCATTATAGTATCATTCCAAATTTTTATTTCTTTATAATATATATAATCATTCTTGTGCAACCGGATTTAGAAACCCAATTTCAACCCATATGCTCTCCATTCTCATTCTTGCATCTATTTAGAGATACTTTCTTATTTAAATTGTCTTCTATGTGGTGTGATTTGATCTCAATATTCCAAGGATTAAATCTTGAATAATTGGCAATCAAGAATGAGGAGTGAATGTTTACTCATACAGATCATTTCCAATAATACTTTTCAATCAATCAAATAATTTTCTCTTTATACATATCATTTCCAATTGTTCACATTACTTGACTGTTTAATTTTGAAAACTTTATTTTTTTCAAAGTGTAATTATCACAAGATAATTTTGAGAATGTTGTGGCTCATTTAATTAATTATCCATTTCACATATCAAATTTAATACATCAATAAAAATGATCAATTAGAGATTAGAGAAAGCAAAACACTAAGCCAAATAACATAACGCATTCAGACTTGTCTAACGTGTGTAGAAAGTTGATGTACTAAGTTCAACTAAGTCTACACTCTTTGAGTGGTCTAATGCCTTGGTCGTCTAACGAATTGAGTTGTCTTAGGTCGTCTAACGCCTTAAGTTGTTTAGGGTGTCTGATGTCTTAGCTCGTCTAATGCATTCACTTTGTGATCTTCTTCAGTTGTACTTGTTTAATGCACTGACTCGTTTACTACTTACACTCATCTACTACTTGGACTCCTCTAGTGTCAAGATTTGGTTTATTGCATGTGTAATCTATCTTATGTCAATAGTATAAAACTTAAATATCAATAAATAAAAATATGAAAACACATTTCTAGACCATATATTTTGATATGCAAAACATATTCATTAATCCATTCAACTATACATGTCAATTAGACGTTTTCTCTTTCTCATCTCATGTTTTTTCACATCTAACTAGAGACTTTCTTGTTTAGTAGTGTAAATGTTTTATTATCATTAAAACTCTATTAGGTTAAGGGGCTTATGTACTTTAACACATTAGAGTTCTTAAAGTCGAATCTTTTACTTTAAGATGAAAATAATCTTTCTTTAGAAGATCTTATAAGCAATTGCAACACTTTATCTAAGCAATATTTGAAGTTAAAACTCAAGTTTAAAGATTTAAAAGGAAAAATTTGCATCTAATGAGAAAAATTTTACACTAGAACAAACTATATCATCTAACATGGTCAAAATAAAAAGACTTGCAGGAAAATATAACATGTTGTAAGCATGATTTTTCAAAGTTTTTTAGAGCTCAAAAGCTTAAAATCTCATGATTTCAACCTCCAAACATGGGTTTGGTAAGTTTGGTCTAGGGTATGATATTCTAGGAAAAAAAGGGCACAACAAAAACACTTTTAAAATGAAACCTATCTTATTTGATCATACATGCAAGTCTAGACACTCTAGTGCCAAGTTTAGATTCATAAGAACTCTAAAAGCTAATAGGAAAGGATCCAAAAGAAGTTGGGTACAAAATGAACGTATACAATTCCTACTACAAATGTGATATATGGGAAAAAGTCAAGAACAAAGTTACTTTCTGTACAAAAGATGTTTGTGACACATGATGGATACAAATTCTACATTCTTATACCTCTAAAAATATGAAGGCAACAAGGTAGCCTTTGATGGAGCCAAAAATGATAAGATCTTGTGTATTAGGTCCATAGGTAAGCTTCCTTAGTATACATTTAAAATGTTTTATATGTCAAAGAACTGAAATATAATCTATTGAGCAACAAGGTTTCCTTGAATATGGACACATTTGTGGTCTAAGCATCTGATAGATAAACAATCTTTATAGCCAAATCAAAGAACAACCTCATGAGATTAATCTCTTGGATCTATGTAAATAGAATGTCACTTACTTGCTCTTCATTGAAGATGGAAGATGACTATGGCATAAAAAACTAGGACACTTAAACATCAAATATATTTCAAAACTTTCAAAGCAAAATTTGGTACAAGGTTTACCAAATCTTTCTTAGAAAACTCATATTCTTTGCGAGACATGTCAAAAGAGTAAATAATTTAAAAACTCTTTTAAACCCAAAAATTGTGTTTCCACTGCACAACCTCTTAAACTTCTTCATATGAATATATTTGATCCAATAAGAACCTTGAGTCTAAAAGTCAAACAATATGGAGCAAGGTTATTGTATCTCTAGCATTATAAGTGGCCATGGCACTAAGTGGGAAAATTATAAATGTTATGAAAATCAAATGGTATACACCACAATTTATCTTCAATACAAACACCTCAACAAAATGGATCTTCGGAAATAAATAATATAACTCTCCAAGAGATGGCTAAAGACATGTGAAAACTCTTTACCTTATCAAAGCATTTTTGTGCAGGGGTAGAAACCCCTTCTTATTATGTACAAAACATAATACTGATAAGACCCATGATTGAAAAAACTCTTTATGGAATTTGGAGAAACAAAAAACCCAACATAGAATATGTTTATGCCTTTTGGTCTGATTGCTTTATCATTAACACAAAGGATAAAATAAGAAAGTTTCACTCCAGGGTTGACCAAGGTACATTTATCGGTTACTCAAAAAGATCAAAGTCCTATAGAGTATACAACTTACATACCTTGATTGCAGAGGAAACTATCAAGGTTATATTTAACATTTTGATAAACCTTTAGTCGCTTCAGATTTAGTTAAACTTGATTTCCTCACTAACTATTGTAGTGTAGTGATTAACCAATGATCAATCCTAGGATAGACAAATGAACTTTAAATGATTCTTAAACATGCTTTTGTGAAATTGAGGAAATCTCTATAAAATCTACTAAAGCTAATGCTAAAATGGAATGAAAATGGTTTGGAAATGTATATATGCAAGGTGTTTGATGAAATTACTAAGAAAACTAAAATGCATGTAAGGTGTTTGATGAAATGTCAATGTGAAGCAATCACTCCATACTCTAAATCTATATTCAATATAATCCTAGCATGCTCCAAATTCATGAATTAGACTAAATGAACCTACTGAAAATGAAATTACAAGAGTATATACATAAACCATAATCTAAATGAATACATGTGATAGCTCACTAGTGCAAAGTACATGGCCTTGTCATGAATGGTTATAGCATGGATGAAACAAAGATGTAATGATGCGAAATGGTTTGAACTGATATTTATTGAACATAGAAACAAGAATCATGCAAAATGATTAAGTATAACTCATTCCCAAATTATGAACTCTAGTTTAACAAAATTAATGGTCAAATGCCTGAATGTGAAATCAAACATAACAAATCACAAAATTGCTATAGAAATGCATTGAATACATCACATATGGCATCACAGTTGGATTAAAAATGAACATAAGAAACACGAGAATATGGAATTCACAGATGAAATTGGATGAAATAGTGTGCGAAAGTGATTCTACAGGAATAACAAGCATGAGTCAAGTTTAATTAGTTAAACACCAGATTCTACTCAAAAGAAATTTGAGAAAGATTAGATGACTATGCATCTACTTGAATTCATCATTTTCACTGATTGAATCTGAGAACATAGTGAATGACATAGTTCAACTAGTTAAATCTCACTCATGAATTAATCAACAGAAAATGAAACTCGAAAGTGGAAGAACACATGATAACAGAAACTAAAATTGAAAACCCATTCATTACGAACAACAAGAACAAGTTACAATTGATACAAATTAAAGTAATACTCACAAAAACGATGGAAAATAGGAGAAATCCTTAATCCAACGCCTACTATGTGGTCATTACTCCAAGGATTATCCCGAAAATGTATAGGAATAATGAATATAGAGGGGAGAAAATCGTGAGAAAATGTTCTATAGTGGATGAATTGTGTATTCGAGAGTGATTGAATGATGTATGTTGTGGTGTGGTTTGTATAAGTTGTCCCCTTTTAACACTTCGCTAACTCCTAACTAGGTTAACTAATTAACTCATTTTCACCAGCCAACTACCTAGGTAGCAAGTTGTCCAACTGTAGCCCCTCCTTGGAGCAGGTCACCTAAGGTGTATCCTTGTGTCCATTGGAGTTCATTCACCTCTATAGCAAGTAGCACAACTAACTGGTTTTGAAAGCTCATCTCTAATTACAATTTCAAGCCTTTCACGTGCATCCTCCAAGGGTAGCTTTTAGTTTGGTTCCTTTCAACCCTTCATCTCAGCAGCAACTCCCTTTGGTGTTAGGAATGACTTTGAAACATTGCCAAGTTAGCCTTTCTCGATTTAGAATCTGCAAAACAAGTAAACAAATGCAAAAGTGCAACTAAAACAAAAAATTACACTATATTAGTTAACTATATAAACATCAATTAAAATCTAAAATTCAATGCAGTTTTGGACCCATTGTTCATCCTTTCAATGTTGGCACAAGTGTTCTTTTACTTTCTAATCACACCACGCTCATCGATCTCCTCTTTCTATTTATGTAGGGCATGCACCTACTTCCCTACACACACCTCTCACACTACAAGAAATCAGCTTATTATCTACGACAATTTTTCGTAGGTAATGTTCTCTTTTCGTAGGTAATGCGTTGTTATCTACAAATTACATACGAAGTACCTACGAAGCAAATTTCGTAGGTATTGAGTTGGTAGGTAACTTTATCTACGAATATTATCTACGAAAAAAAGACGTAGATAATTATCTACGAATAACCTATGAACATCATTATCTACGAAAATAGTTGTGGATAATTTACAACTAGAGTTATCTACGAAATATTTTGTATGTAACTTATCTACGAAAATTTTCGTAGGTAATATATCTACAATATTCTGCGTATGTAATTTACCTACAAAAATCTTCGTAGTTAAATTATCTACAAAAACTATCGTAGGTAATTATCTCCAACATTTTCTGCATATGTAAATTACCTACGAAGATCTTTGTAGGTAATTATTTATGACAACCTTCGTAGGTAATGTACATACAAAAATTTTCGTAGGTAACATTATAATATAAAAAAAATTATAAAAATTTAAAATAATTTTAATTTCTAAAAATTATCATTCAATATTTTAACATATATTGATTGATGTCAGGACTTACGTCTAAATTCTACTTATAAACAATGCAGTAGACAATTTTTTCTATTTAATTATAGCTCATAAAATATTCTAGAATTAGAAAATATAGTAGTTTTATATCATAGACAAGAGAAGTGATGTCTAGACATAAAAGTTGGCCTCCACTTGTAGATCCTAAAAACATCCCAACATTCAAATAACACATTCAAATATAACAACATACTTATCCAAAGGTTTAGCACCATTCATATCATCACATCAAAATATTAAAACTACAAATATAAAATAAAGTAGATAACATGGATTAAGACACTACCAAATAATCTATATAACTCAAGTTCTACAATTTAAAAACTAACTAAGAATCTGCATAATGAGAAGAGTTTTATCCATGATGGTGGTCCCTCTCCTGTGCATCATCTTGGTTTTGGTTCTCATTTTGTGGTTGTTCATTGACGTCTTGCAAAATGGTTTGTGCGACGGGAGGAAGAAGAGTGAGAACAATAGTTACTAGGGATTCTAATTTTCTCTACAGTCGTTGATTCTCCTCCCTAGATTGATGAAACTCCTCCCTAGATTGACGAATTTATTCTTCCAACCTTAAAATCTTTTGTGAATCCATTGTTGTAGAACTAGATGGTTGTTGTGTGAAGGCTTCCCCACAAAGATTATTTGCATTCAGTTTTCCAACCCCATATACTCGTCCCTTAGGATTTTTGCCACCACAGCAACTAACCAACTTTTTTTCCTTAACTTCTCTTCCTCACTAGGGTCCAATGGAGATATTTAGCATGTGACGTGAGAAACCAACATGAATCTTTTCACCAGGGTCATAAGAGCATCATACCTCAGTTTTTGATGTCATAGTTGATTGAACTGGTTTTTCTTTTGAACCAATAGGAATCTTTTCACTAGGATAAATGGATTCTACATGTTTTCCCTCTCTGATAGTTCAAAAACAATGGCAAAATTAATTTCAAAATGGTGGCCAAACAGCTAACACAAAGGAAATGAGATGCAAGTTATTAAGGACAAACCTCTAACAACAGATTGCACTTCCAGGCTAGCAAACTGCATTTTTAAAATTAGAATGAGAAAGCATGATTCTTCAGCTGATGAGTTTACATACCATAATAAACTTTAAGAAAAAGTTAATACTAAATATTCCAAAGCAAGGATTTCTAAAATGCTTTAAGAAGTTTTCAAGGCCATTTGTGGATGATGAGTAGGTTAGTTAGTGATAAACTAAGGAAAATGGTATCTTACATTTAACTGATCAGTTATATCTTCTTTACGATGTTGCTTTTCTGGAAGTTGAGCTCTTTTAATTTTATCATTAGTCTGATCCAATGGTGCACTTTAACGAAAATCCTATTTGAACAGTCACATAAAATGAGTTATGAGTTATCAAAGTCTATTGTTATCAAGATTTGTAAGACAAAATTCAACAAAGTAATAAAAATATTACTTTTGAATTTTAGAGATTGTTATCAATATGTCCTTGATAAGACATCTCATCAACATCACCCATACTTTCATCATTTTCATCACTCTGATTGCCACTTTCTGCAGCAAGCTCTTCTTTCTCAAGTTGATCCATTATTGCCAGGATTCGAGCATATTCCCCATCATTAGGTGCAGCATTTCCCAAATTAGGAGCATCTTGTTGCAGTTTACTTGGCAAAGAATATTAACATATTTTGACTAGTACTTAGAAAGTGAGAGAAACAACGAAACAAAGCATAGGAGAGTAATACTCAACACTAATTTAGAATATACATGATTGATTTCAAATATAAAAGTTATTTGAATAAGCATAAGTAGTATCTGAAAGCTAATAGCTTGGACATAAGTGTGTGAAATGGAAAAAGAACTATAAGTGGCTCTGCAATTTGTTTATCATAAAATCAAAAACATAAATACAGAGTTTAAGAAGAATGGTAAAAAATTTCAAGCCTTCCATGCAAATCCAAACAAAATATTTGCATATCCATCAAAATAATAAATCATAAATGCTACTGCCAACAAATTGTAGTAGAATGTAAAAGTCAAAGCAGAAATGAAATTTGATTTGCCTGAGGATGGAAATTATTGTTATATGTATAATCTTAATAAAAATATAAAATCTTAAACAAAAGACTTCAATTTATCCAGACATTCCAGCCTTCTCTCTACCACTTTCCACTTATCATGAACTTTAACTATCATCTTATATAAAACTTAAATATTGGAAAAAAAAATATATGTAAAGCTAGAACATGTCTGATTCGGATTCCCCTTCATTTGAATCTTCCTCCACATAATCTTCCCTTATCTCCACGAGAACCTCCTGTGCCAAATTAAACCACCACAACAATTAATTATTCATACAAACATCAAAATATTAATATCAACTGCTATCAAAAGCATACAAACACAAAGAGAATATCATAAAAAAATGAAGCATAGTATGATGGTAGAATAAAACACCTTATAATTATAGAAACAAGGAATTGATCCTATATAACTAGAAATATTGTTCTAAGTGTAAAAATAAGGAGCAGAGCCTGTGTAATCAAGAATATCAAGATTATACATGTATTATTAAGAACAGGACATATCACAAGTCTTCAGCAATTTTTTATCATCATCAAAAAGGGGGAGATTGTTGACAAAAAGAAGAAGATGAACATCTTCCTCCAATAAGGAGTTTTGATGATGATGACTTATGAAGAAGTATGGAAGACTTGATGATGATGCATGGAA
>Ga0099822_1005943_pt1 | contig 15929 bp, 7 predicted proteins | sample CowpeawhiteBW_FD_76839 | JGI IMG/M metagenome (GOLD analysis project Ga0099822, IMG submission 76839) | Root nodule microbial communities of legume samples collected from California USA - Cow pea white BW | ecosystem: Host-associated > Plants > Roots > Nodule | place: USA: California | collected...
ATATATATATATATATATATATATATATATATATATATATATATATATATATATATATATATATTAAATATAACAAGGCCTATAGCCCACATAAATTACAATATTTTTTAAAAGATAAAACTATAGTGAGAGTTTAGCTCTCACTACTACTAATTTTTTTTTTTTTAAATAAAATGGGTGACAATGTATGAAGCGTGGGTTTGACCATTGGTTTTTTGAGATGGTTGTATTAGCTCTTGCTAAAATAAATTAGTAATCCTACTTTATGGAAGGACTCCTTTCCCACATTAAGTTGACACATAAACATCGATATTTTGCTCTTTGCGAGGGTTTTATTGGAACTTTTTTATTGTTTTTCTTGTAGTGGAAGTTACTCTAACAAGTAAATTACACTTACATATCTTGGATTTTAGTGTACTCATATTTCTTAAATTTTTGATAAAATAATTATTATTTCACTTCTAAATTTTAAAATACACAGATCTCTTTTGTATTTCTAATAAAATAACAAATAATGTATACCTCAAATTAAAGTATACATTTTTTTTCTATCGTATCATTTTTATTTATATTTAAATACTTTATTTGACTTATAATTTTGATACTAAAATTAAAGATCACACACATATTTTTCTGTTTTGTATTTTTGCTTATTTTTTTATTATTTGATGATTATACGATTCTATTTACTTTTATTAAAATTTGTTTTAAATTACGTATTTATTTTAATTTTAGGTTATCTAATAGGACTATATGTATTTTTTTTTTCAAGCCACATCCGACTCGATCTAATATTTTTTGACAAGCCATTTCTAATTTTACTTAAGTATTCTTTAAAAAACATTTATTTTTGGCCAATAATTAGGTATTTTTTTACCAAATAGTCATTTTGCGAAGATAATAGGTTTTTGTATAAAGTGATCAAGGATCACTAAGTTGTTTAGTAGGGAGGTTCACATCTAAAGACATATGTAGGATTGATGTTGTGCTCTAACTTCTTGTTTGAACACAATCAATGTTCTATCGTGAAACTTTTTATTGACGAGAGATTTAAGTAACATTTTGTATTATACAATTTAGTTTCTCTTTTTCTTCATGTTTTGGAATAAATTTATATAGTTTATGAAGAAAGCAGTTATTGTAAAATTCATTTCTAGCGGTTGAGCAACTTCAACTATTTTGAGTGCATTCTCTTTCATGTTAAGAACTTGATAATGATGGATGCATCTAATGCGCTCCATGTAGCAATAAACGTTCTTCTTCTTTTTGTAATATCCCAATAATTGGAAGTACTTATTTTCTTCTTGGATAGTGCACATTTCCTTGATTTATCTTAAATTGTAGTGCTTTGTGAAGTAGACAATTTTCGTAAATTTCACAATGCTTTGTTCAACAATTTGATGAAATGCTTTGCTCAACAATTTGATGAAGAGAAATAACTTTAGCTCTTTGTTCTAGATATTATGATGTAACTTGTCCTTTATCTAATGAACTTATTTTTGCAGACAAAAGTGATAGTCATTCCCTACAACATAAAATAAACATTTATATATTTTTTAGTCAGTACAAGATTAACTTACTTCAATGTACATATCATTTGAACATATTTGTATCATGTCAAAAAGAAAACATGATCGTACAATGTTGTATCATATATTAGATGAAACACTCACGTCTTACATTATTGGTTGCTAATATGAATCATTATTTATTAGACGAAACACAATCATGATTTTATACTTAGTTGTTTTTAACACTTAATAAAAATTATAATGTTATACTTTTTTAACATGTTCTTATTAGTCATAAACTAAATCACTCAATTTGTTTTGTAAAACCAATAACTTGGTAGTTAGAGCTCGACTATATAGACACTTTTGTGTTGAACAGCTACAATCTTTACCTACATTGTTTTGTCATTCACCTATTGTTTTATAATATTGATGAGATATTCACCTATTGTTTTATAATATGAACTTATAATATGAACCATAAACATGAATCGTTAATAACCACTCTTGCATGTGGTTTTAAATAAAATTATGTTTCTCTAAAATTTAAAGTATAAAACACTACTTGGTTTGATCTTAAAAATTGCAATTATATTCAATCTTCAGTATTATTTTTTCTAGAAAAATTAATTTGGAGATTTAGGTTTTGAAAAATAGTAAATAGTAAATTGAAATCATATAATTAAAGTGCAGAGAAATCAAATGCAATGTTAGAGTGCAAAAAAATTAAATTTCTCAAAAATTTAAAGGTGATGGAAAAGTAAAGTTGTTAAAATTTAAAGTGTAGTCAATTAAATGCAAAAAAACTAAAGTGCAGAAAATTAAAGTCTGATCAAATTAACGAGGAAAAATATTAAAGAGCAAGAAGAATAAAAAATATAAACACATCATCCACAAATTCAAGAAGAAAACCAAATCAAAGATCTTCTATTTGAATTGATCTTGAGATCGTGAATTGATTCTCCATACTTGAAGATCAAAGACAACGAGGAAGAAAATGCAATAAAAATGTAGCATAACAATAAAGGAAAATGAAAAGAAAAAATGAGAAGAGAAGAGTGAAAAGAAACTAAACTAAAACTCTAAAAATTTGCAAATGATTTTTGTTCTTCATTTTTAGTACATTGAACATCTTATGTAATCAATTAAAAAGGTAAGCTAATATAAGGTTCTCTTTATAATTTTCTAAAAGTCATAGAAAATATCACAAGAGTCTAAATCCAACCAATCATATAACCAAATTAAAGTTCTAATAGTGTAAGATCTAATACAAATGGAATCGGTCCAAAATGAATCTAAAAAACAAAGTTATGGCCGAAAAAATTAATGAAGGTCAAATGAGCTATAAATACAAAAGGAAAGTAAATTTGTTAATGAACCCAATTTATTATTAAAAAGTAAAAATGATTTAAAAACAAAAAATAAAATATTTAGAAAGTACAATCAATCACCATAGAATAAAACTATGTGTACATGGACGTAGCTTGCGTATGTGTCCAATGTATCTGACACAAATACTCCCGGGCCCGTTAGTGGCTTCAACAATGCAAGTTTTCATGGAATGATTCATATCACATTTGATTAATATCACATATTTTATTAATAGCCCGAATCACCCATTTTTAATTTATTAGAAGATTTTTTTTTAATATTATTATCTTTAATATTAACAACCCAATACTAACAATCCATGTAAACATAAATTTAAATAGATTTATTAATCATGTTTCTTTAACTTATTAATTTTTTTTATCTTCTTTAGTATTTCTTTCTTTAATATTAACAACCATAATAACATTAGATTTGAATATTTTTTTCTAAATTTATTAATTATAATTCAGTTTTGTTTTTTAAATTAATTTTTCAAATAATGATTACAATAAAAAATAATTTCAAATAAGATACAAGTTAAATTTTAAAATATTAAAGTGACATCATTATCTCATTATAACCAAATATGAAAACTGATTTATTTGTTATTTTCATATGATACTTAAGAATATGAAATTCACACAATTCTTATTTTTATGCCATAAACAAAAGTAGTGAGTTAGAATTTGAATTTATTAAACTATTTAAAAGTATAATTTGTCATTTTTAATTTATATATAGATTTTAATATATTTAGCATATTCAATTTAAATAATATTTATTAATAATTTTTCAATTGTGGTATGATTTGAAATAAATTATAATAACATAATATATATTTTTTATATATAAAATGAATCGTCGTATTAAAAATGTATTAAAAATGTGTTGTATTTATATTGTTTTTAAGATAAGATAAATCATGTATCAAATCATATACATGTTATATCTTATATTCGTATTGTATGTATACATAGGTTATCCGTGGTTAAAAAGAGTTTTCTTTTCTTACAAGAGATGTTTAATCTTCTCCAATGAATTCAGTACGACATACATAACATATGTTTGGAATCTCTTTTATCGAACTCTTCAAGAGTTTTCAACATAAAAGTACCAACAAAATTGAGAAATTTTCCAAAATGAAAAATAAATATACTTTTGTTTGAAGAATTCACTTTTCATATATGATACGATAGAATGTTTACATTCTTAATTAATTAAAAATTATGATATAAAATAATTTCTGAAAAAATTAGTAATTTCATTACACATGATTATTTATATTAAATATTTAGTTTGTAAACATTTTATATTAAATTTCAATTAAATTTCTTCTATAAACCTAAAACCAATATATAATAAAAGTTTATCAATAGTAATTAACATAAAATGATGTTAATTTACGTAAATAGATTGATATACTTTTTAATTTATGCAAAGAGATCATTTTTTAAATTATTACAAAATTAAGTGAAGTCGTAAGAAGATGTCGACTTTAACATACTTGTCAAAAATTATGTTGTCACGTGTGACGATTTCTACTTTTTTTTCAAGTGAAGTCTACACACTAATTACGACTTTAGTTTTTATATTTTATTTTTCAACTTAAATTGTATTAGGAGCAATGAATTTATATTTTTTCTAAGTGTGAAGTTGTCATATGCATGAAGCATTTAGTTTGTATTTTTTTAAGGGTCTTCTTAATCAGTGCCAGACACTGGTTAAGAATAATTAATACGTATGAAATCTACAAAAGTTTATAATTAATTGTAATATTAAATGAAATTTGACTTGATCACAATTAATACAGTTTTATTTTATTTAAAAGACAAGAATACTCACAAGTATTCTATAGTTATTATAATGTTTTATTTAATGATAAAAGTTAAAAAATAATTAAATAATAAATTAACAGTATTTTAATATTATTAAAAATTAAAATATAATTAAACATAAAATAGTTTAAATTAATAGAAAAACCAACAAAAATTAATATTAAACATCTAAAAATTTTACAAAAAAAAAAATAAAATAAAAATTAAAGTATCAATTTGAGATTTAATCGAGTTTCCAAAATGCTTATTTTGATTGCTAAGAGATTTTAAAGGATATTTTTGTCTTTATAAAATTAATTATATGCATTTATATTATTTTAATTAATAGAATTAATTATTTCAGCTTTCAATGTAAAAATGATAAAATCAATGAACATTTATTATTCCTTAACAAGTGCTTTTAGGATACTGGTCAGCATTTTCCTTATAATTGCGAACTTCTTTTTAATTTATTTTTATTGTTTATTTAATTTTTTTATTAATTTGTTTAAAGTAAGGTGATTTATAATTTTTATTATGTTATATTTTAATGATTTACTTTTTGGTTTTTTTTATTTAACTAATTTAATGTTTAGAAATAATTTAATTAATTGAATACATGATAAATGATAAAGATTATTATGGTAATAAAATTGAGATTAATTAATATAAAATATTTAATGGAGTGCAAATAAATAAATATAAAATGATACATCATTGTCTATATGGACAATTTTTCCAATTGTGACTTTCATTATGATAATAAGAACATTTTTTAGCGTACTCTTAGTTGATTGATCCATTTCATTATGGATACGAGTAATTGTTGGCCTTCCTGATGGTTTACGATGCATTTTAGGGTCTGGAATAAAGTTCAGACCCATATAGATTGACCACTTATCCTTATTTCAAAAAGGATGAAATAAATGTTTTGTAGACTTTACACAAGGTCAACAAATATTACGAATTGTAAGTGGCACTAGGAATAAATGACAATAATATGAGAACAAGGCAACCACAAAGCTTGAAACTCCCATAACCACACCACCAATCATTTAACTTAACAATGTATGACATTGGTCATCAATATAGTTGGGAAATTTTCTATCTCTTGGAAATTAACCAGAACATTTTCGATCATACCAATGCTTATGACACATGGTTGATCTTTGTTCATTTTTCTTGAGTAACAATGTGACATCTTCTGAGTATTAAGGTCCTACCCGTAACATGCATTAAGATTTTATTCCTCTTTCAACAAACCAAGAATTAGTTCTTTCAAATGTTTTTTTAACAAGAGCAGCAATCGACAATGAACGTGCTCCCTTTAAAATAGAGTTCATGCTTTCAGCTAGGTCGGTTGTCATGTGCCCATACCTCTTGCCTCCATCAAATGCTTGAGTCCACTTTTCTAGCGATATTTTATCTATTCATGAGATCGCTTATGGGAACTATGACCTCATAGCTAATAATTTTGCTTGAACAGTTGATTGTTTTATTTGATAACCTGGAAGAATATAGTCAATTAAATAATGTAAATGGTTTCAGATGGAATCTAATGTATACGTTAAAAAATTTGAATACCCATGTTAATTAGTTATCTCTTCAAATATGCATTTTTGACTCTTTTATTGAAGTTGGATGCAATATGTCGTATGCAATACACTGATTGTAGGCCTTCTGATGAGTTCGTATTTATGCCCTTATTTAATGTTTAATTTTGCATTTTTAATCGAATTATGTTCTTAAAAGATTGATTTAATTGAGATTTGTTATAATTGTGTTTATTGAACATGAAATACAAAAACATGTTAAAAATAGCTTTTTAGTTGCATAAATGTTCTTTCGATATTTTGAGGTGTGTTAGTGTAGTTGCAGCTAAGTTGAGCTCATTGAGGTGTGGAAATAAATGGATTAAAGCTTCATGACACCTTAAAGATAAATCCAAGAATAGAAAACTATCAAAATGACAAAAATCCAAGCTAAACATTTCAAGAAAAATGCATGAAAAGCTTGAAAAAGTGAAAAAGTTTGGCTAAGCCAAAAAGAAGGAACGAGCAACAAAATTTGGACCTTGCAGTTTTCTCTATCTTTTTTTCAGAAAAAGAGTTTTGATAATTCATAAATAATCATAAATATAACTTATATTTATAGTTGTTATGAATATCTAAAAATATTTAGAGAGATATAGCCAGTTTTCAAACTATTTGACAAATATAGTTAATTGATAATATCAATATCCGATATAATTAAATAAATTTATTATTTAAATATAACTGATAAATTATCACCTACTAATATTTGTATTAATTTTCCAAATCAGTCATTTGTAATCTCCTCCATTTATCTTCTAAATAATCCAATATCTTTAAGATATATTTGTTTGTTGTGAAGATTTAAAAAGATTTAGAAGATCTTGCCATATTTAAAAAGATTTGGTAGTTATTATCTTTTGATATTTTATGATATAAGTACATAAGATAATTATTTAAAAATATCAAATAAAGTATCTAAAGATATATTTTCCCCAAATTATCTTCTATCATAAATATTTATGAATTATCAAAGCCCTTTTTCTAGAAAAAAATAGAGAAAACTGCAAGGTCCAATTTTTGTTGCTTGTTTCCTCTTTTTGGCTTAGTCAAACTTCTTCACTTTTCAAACTTTTATTGCCTTCTTCATCTAATGCTTGACTTGGATTTTTGTGATTTTCATACTTTTCTATTCTTGGATTTATCTATAAGGTGTCATGAAATTTTAATGAATTTATTTTCACACCTCAATGAGCTCAACTTAGCTACAACTACACTAACACACCTCAAAATATTCAAAGAACATTTATGCAACTAAAAAACCAGTTTTAACATGTTTTTGTATCTCATTCTTAATAAACCCAATTATAACTAATCCTAATTAAAACAATATTGTAAAGCACAAAAACAAATTAAGAATCTAATGTTAAAGGTTAAATAAGGGCATAAATGTGCACTCATCAATAAGTTAGGTTGAGGTAATACATATTGGCACAAATTTTGGAAGAACCAAATCAACGCATCATTCGCCTTTCCTTCAATAATTGTGAATGTTAGAGGGAAGATGTTTCAATTACCATCCTGAGCAATTACAACTAATATAGTGGATTGATATTTTCCACTAGAAAAATGTTCTGTCTACTTGAACAACTGACTTACAATAATTAAAACGTTCAATGCAAGGTTTGAAAGCCTATAACACACGTTCCAAGAGGAAACAATATATCTCTTGTACACCATTGATAGTAATTGGAGAACTAATATACTTTACAATTGTTCTAGGAAGACTATCTTGCACTACTTGCAACCATCTCGAAAGCTCATTGTATGACTCCTCCCAATCATCAAACTCCATGGCAAAATACTTTCCTTTAGCCATCCATGCTTTCCTATATTGACGATATAACCAACCTGATTTTTTTATCTAAGCAATTAAAGTTTTGATAGGAATTACAGGATGATGAAGGATCGTCTCGGATTTGTGAGTGGAAATCGCGTCTTGGACATCAAGGGGATAAGAACCCTAGAATGAAAATCAATGAAGGAGAAGATGGGTGACGTCGAATCGATGGAGATACAGAACAGAAGGATACCACGCCACTTGGAGGAGATTTCAAGATAAGTTAAGAAGATCCACCACTTTGAATCAGAGATTCAAAGATAAGGATTGATGGTTTGAAGAAGAACCTCTAGACTTGAGAGAAAAACTCAAATTTTCATATACTCAAATTTGAATACAAATGTGTCTCACAAAGACTTATATACCATGAGCTTAAACACAAAAAACCTATAAGACCCGAGAAATTTAAATAATTAAATAATTAATTATTTAATAAATGCGGGTAGTAGAAGCCTTTAAGGCATTTAATGTAGAGTGCTATGACGTGAAAAAGTACTAGCTCAAGTGGTTGAGAGTACTTTGATTGTGTGAGAGGACTTGAGTTTGAGTCCTATGTATGCCAATTGTATGTTGTTGTGATAATGTAGTTCTAAGATTAGAGGAATTATCACAAACATGACTTGGTTGAGTTGGTTGTGCCTTGACTCTTGAACTATAGGGGTGTGTGTTAAAATACTTGTGGTCTGAATGTGAAAAGGTGGGAAAATCCTAGAGGTAATGAGCAGCCAAGGGAGTTGGGAAAAACAACCCATAATGGTCTATGAAAGGCAATTATAGACATTAAAAAGGGTATTTTCGTTTTTTTTTTCATTAACTATAATTAAGGATCATATAAAAAGACAAAATAAGGCAAATAGGAGGGTTTTGAGACTGAAAAACCTAGAGTGCTAAGAGGAGGACTAAATTAAGAAGAGAAAAGTGAATTGGCTTGAGAGAAGAGCTACTTTTTCGTGCGAGAACAAATGAGGGTTTTGGGTAGCACAAAGCTAAGGCTAAAAGACCAATTGGAGCAATGAATTTTAGGTTAGGGGAGCTCTTTTCGGTATCTATATACATGATTTGTAATATTTTCTTGTATTCTGCATTATGCAATGAATAATTGTACCTTTGATATAAAATTTTCGTGCTCTATTCGTTGTTATGGAGTTTTGATTGTGTTTGTTGTTATTTGAGCAAACCCCTAAGTTTGTATATGAATATGCTAAGGGTTTCTGCAATGCACGAATTGGTAAGGCTTAATCTCACGTTTTGGGGGTCTAATTGTGTACATAACTTGTGCTTGTGAATGGTTGTCCAAAATAGATTATTGGTATGTTGGAATGAAGAATTTGAGACTTGGAATTATGGTCTATGTGCATGAACAGAGGGGAGTTTCTGCTATTCTCGCTTAGGCGAGCAAGGTCGCTCAGGTGCAAATAGCAGAAAACAAAACCTGGTGTTGTTCGAGCATCTCGCTCAGGTGAGAGCATCTCGCCTAAACGAGGAATTGAGAAGTGGTGAGGTCTTGCTCAAGGATCTCTCTCAGGCGAGTAGCTCATGTTTTGGGCGACTAAGCATCTCGCCCAGGCGAGTGATTCTCGCCTAAGCGAGAAATCGCGAAGGGATGCCTGTTGTTGTTCGACTCGCCGCCTAGGTGAGGGAAATTGTTGTTGAGCGAGGGATGATCTCAGCTAAGTGAGTAGGGCTCGCTCAAGCGAGACCTTGCGTTGAGCTTTTGAAGCACACTCGCTCAGGCGAGAAATATTAGCTTTAGCGAGACAAGCCTAGTCGCTCAAGCTAAGCCCAAGCGAGTTTAATGCAGATTGTGTGTGCAATACGTATTGATGCGAACGTGGATCAAGAGATGTTGTGCCATGAGCGGGTAGGTTCATGGATGGTGGTTAACATGTGATGGTATGAGCAGGGAGGTTCATACTCAATTACTCTCCTGTGGGGATACGAGCGAGGTAGGTTCATATGTTCCGTGCTCATAGTTGATTGATGTTGCATGTGGGGAGGTACATAGCTGGTGGATCATATGGGTTGGACTACGAGCAAGTAGGTCCGTAGAGTAGGACTACGAGCGGGAAGGTTCGTAGAGGCAGAACCACGAGCGGGCAGGTTCGTGTGAGCATCATAAATCTTGAGTCCATGGCTAACTTTGTTGTTGAATTGGAGGTTGAAAAGCCTTGGGGGTATTAAGGATTTGACCATGGTCTAGCTGTGATAATATAGTTGGGTGTTTTTATATTATTTGATTGATATGTTTCTTATATTCTTTTGAGCTCACCCTTTCTGTTTGTGTATGGCGATGATCGTGTGATACGTTACACGGGAGCAGATGATGATACAGGTGATGCTGAGGGTGTTCAGGCGATGGAGTGAGGGCTACTTGGGAGTAGAGCTAGGGATATTTTTTTACTATGTTTTATTATTTCATTTGGAATATTGGGACTTGTAATACTTTTGGTTAATTTCAATTAAATCTTATCGCATTGAATATTAAATTCCTGCGTTTTGGGAATAATAATATTACGATGCTTTAGATTCATTTTTTCCACATTGTTTATTTAATTAAGTAATAATTCTTAGGGATGTTACAAAACCCAACACGACTAAAAGTCTGATAAAGCCCAAACACAAAATTACAAACTAAATAGTTCCTCTTCTATAAATCAAAGCTAATTCGAGATCCTTGTGAAGGTCTTGAGCATGCTTCCATTAATTTTAGCGCTTTATTACCTACAAACAAACACACAAGCATAAGTGTTGAAAGTATGTAGAATCAAAATAGACTAAAACAAAATGCTATATAAATTGCGATTTGGATCCTAGGAGTAGTCAATCTCTTATTATCAAGGTGCTTGGAGATTGTCCTTTAGGATCAAAGACAAACCTGCAAAACACACCAGAGAGTTTCAACGCAATTGTTCTAAGAACAATGCAACAACAAAGAACAACACTCATAAATCATAGAAGAAAAAGAGAGTCTTTGAATAGGTTCACTGCATGACAAACAAACAAGGCCAATATTACAAATAAGTTCACGTGTTTCCAATCTTGTTTCTTTTTTTTCTATCATCTTTTCTTCACTCATTGCTTAGGTCATTGCTCTTTAATTTATTTTCAATCAGTAAAATTTTTTTTTTTTTTACAAAAAATAAAAACCCTTATAGGTGAAAATAATCTGATTAGTGATATTATATTTATAAGGGAAAAATATATTTTTTCCTAAAGTATTATGTAAAATTGAAAACAATCTTTGGTCGAAACTTATGCATTGGTCCCTATGCTTTTAAAACTATTTTTTTTATCCCTATTTTTTCAACACCATTAAAATTTAGGAAAATGATAAAGTGACTCCATTTTTTGACCCCTTTCATTACTACCTGAGGTGGCATACAGACATGGCTAGGTGAGGTGGCTTTTATTTTTAAAATTAATATAATTTTAAAAAAAATACGGAGGCAGAAAGTGGTGGGAAGTGAACAACTCGACTTTCCCACTTTCACTTTCTCTGGAGTCTTTCTATGTTTCTCTCCCGCGCACATATACTCTTATTCTCTTCTCACCCCAACAAAAATTTTTGTGTGAAGTTTGTAAGGATTTTTACGAAGGAAGATAGAAAACGAAGACGGAGAAAGGGTTAGGGAGAAGAGGTGAAGAAGTTTTTCGGATTGTCTCTCGCATCCAAAGCTTGAAAGAGTTAGGGAGAAGAGTTTTTGGTTTTGTTGACGAAGGTTGTTTGTCTCTCTTGTAGAGTACGAAACGACGTGAGGGAGAAAAGGTGAAGGTGTTGTTGACGAAGGCATTTTTTGTGTCACGCAGAGCACGACAGGGAGTTACATTGCAATTTCTTCAATCAGTGAGGTGAAACAGCTCCTCCATTGGGTTTGGGGGTGTTCAAACATTGTTTTCGAAGGTTGCAACTCTAAGAACGACGATGGTTGTAAGACATTGGAGGTATGGAGAATTTTTTTTACTTGCATTAGGGTATGTTTTAGTGTTTAAAACACCCAAAATTTTGATTTTTTTTTCATTTGAACTAGATGATTGTTGATTCTAGGTTTCTGTTTGTTGTGTTTGTGTGAGTATCTACTTATGATGGAGTTGGTTAGGTTTACTTTGGATGTGAAATTAATCGAAGTTGAAGTTGAAGTTTTTGATGAACCAAGTACTTTAATAGGTTGTGAATACCGGTTTTCTGAATAGGTTGATCATAACTGTTTGATTTTTTGGTGATGACTTGTGTGCACACAAGTGATGACTCTGCTGCATTTTTTGCAAGCATGTGGTATCACTCAATTTTTTAAACTTTCGTGTTATAGCAATGACAACTTGTGAATGCGGTGATTAACTTTGGTGCATCTGTGTTCATTTCTAAATATGTTTTTCATGTTTTTGCATAACCAAGTTGATTAAAATTGTCTGATTTTTTGCTTATGACTTGTGTTCACACAAGTGATGACCTATGTTGCATTTTTTGCAAGCATGTGGTATCACTCAATTTTTGGAACTTTCATGTTATAGCAGTGACAACTTGTGAATGTGGTGATTAACTTTGGTGCATCTATGTTTTGTTCTAAATATGTCTTTCATGTTGTTTCATAGCCAAGTTGATTAAAATTGTTTGATTTTTTTGTGATGACCTTTGTGCAGACAAGTGATAACCTCTACTGCTGAAACATCCCTAAGGAATATTACTAATATTTAATAATTAAAAAATCTGAAATATAAATAAACCCTGCATTTAATATAAAACAATTTCCCAAAAATACGGGAAATTTAAAACTTTAATATACATGTCATAAAACCAGGAGTCCATAATTTTATAAAAAAAAAACAATATTCACATGGCTCCCAAAGGATTACATATTTATCTCAAAAAGTAAAATAACAACATATAAACAAAATCCCTAGCTATCCCTCGCTCCGAGTCTATGCATGTCCTAGTCCACCTATCAAATCATCTGCTCCTGGATAACAAGTTATCCGATCATCGCCACACACACACAAAAAGGGTGAGCTATGCACAATATATATAAATAGATACATGAAATAAATATGCCGCCCATCCCAAAATAACATGACCAAAATTTCACAATTTGTCAAATTACCCAACCATGACCTTATAGTCCTTCATAAGGCATGTGCATGAACTAGGTCTTGGGATTTCCCTGTACTCCCATGAAACTAACTCATTCGTGGTCCAACCCTATGAGCCTATCCCGCTCATAGTCCCGCCCTACAGACTCCTCGTCTATAGTAAATCATCCAAGTCTCCTCAACTTGGACCCTGGCACGCACGCAATCACCATACTATGGACTCCTCGCCCAATAGTAGCCGACGGGAACATATCATTTCCTTGCCCATCGTGCGCTTAACACATGTAATCACCATACTAAGGACTCCTCGTCCATTAGTAGCCGATGGGAACTCAACCAGTTCCATGCCCATCATGTGTCCCACCATCAAGCACATCCCAGACCCCTATTGGACTTAGTCCTTCAAGCCTAAATGCCACACCACATGCATATACTTCCTATACTTAGGAAAAGGTAGCCAAATTAACACACACGAGCAAACATAAACATAGTAATTCGCATAAACTCGCTTAAGCTAGGGACTCTCGCCCAAGCTAAACCCTCAGTCTCGCTTAGGCTAGTCCACCTCGCCTGAGCGAGCTTAAAATAGTGGCTTCTCCACGTTGTCTCGCTTAGGCGAGATCCACTCGCCCGGGCGAGTCACACTTTCGCTCAAATAATACACACACCTCGCCTGGACGAGGATTCGACGAGAAATGCATCAATTCAACTTCGTGAACTCGCTTAGGCGAGCCACTCTCGCCTAGGCGAGAGTGTCCATAGCTCAGAAATCAAATCTTCTCGCCTGGACGAGAAGTCGTGCTCAAAATTGTGCAAGTTTCCATCGCGACCTCGCTTAGGCGAGCCACTCTCGCCTAAATGAGAGTCTCTGTCGCTCAACTCCAACACAGGTCGCCTGAGCGAGCAGCGCGACCCAAGAACAGAAACAAGATTCTGCACTTCTCGCTTAGGCGAGATGGCTCGGTTGGGCGAAACTTGCAGAATTGGTCTCTGTTCACGCACCCAATTCACCACAACCAAGACCAAACCACATTCCAATTCATGCCAAATAATGGAGAAGCATGCACCAAACATGTACACATAATTCAGACCCAAAATGATCATTATAATTTTCGTTCGCAACATGATTCGCACTTATAGTACCCCAAAACCCTCAGTCAATTCTTGTAAAACACCACAAGGCTTGGTACCCAACATACAATCCATAAATTCCCAATTACAGTGCGTAAAATGCCAAAACTCATACCACATGGAATCCTATTAAAGGCAAAACGCAAAAATCACAAGCAATATAGAAATACTCATAAAATCAGCACCCTTAACCTAGAATTATTGATCAAAATAGAGAGATGAATGACCCGTGATTCACAATTGCCTTCTTGCTTCAGCCCTTGCACACCCAAAACTCAACTCACACTCTCAATCTCGTGCTCCTCTCTATACCAATTCAAAACCCTTCCCTTTACCTAAAATTGGGCTTTTATAGGTGTCTTTAAGATGGGTTTTAAAAACTAAAACAAAACTGGGCTTAATTGTGGTTTTAATTTGTCTTCAATTATTTGGTGGTTTTCCAACCCTCTTGGCTGCCATTCTGCTAGGTTCTAGCTACCTTTCCACATTCATCCCAAGCTAAGTTTAGTAAAAATAAAGGTTAAGTTCTATCTACCAAGGTTTGAACTCGTGACCCTCCACTCATAATGCCAAGCACAACCACTATGCCAATTCACATTTGGTGATACACTCCAATCAATATAAGTTTACATTACCAATTCCATACTCATATATATTATTAAAAACCAATAATAAAACAACAACACATAATTGGCATGCATAAGACTCGAACCCAAGTCCTCTCACACAATCAAAGTACTCTCAACCACTTGAACTAGTACTTTTCCACATCACATCAAACAATAATTAATGCCATAAAGGCGCTTTACATTTATTAATTAATTATTTATTTAATTAATTACTTTTCACGGGTCTTACAACTGCAGTTTTTGCAAGCATGTGGAATCACTAAATTTTTGAAACTTTCATGTTATAGTAGTGACAACTTGTGAATGTGGTGATTAACTTTGGTGCATCTGTGTGCAGCCCAATGTACAACCTACTGACACTACCAATGCGGGGGATATATTGTAGATAATGGTTCCTCAATCCACCAATATTCCATGTTTTGAGGTTGGGGAGAGCTCCAAAGTTGGATCTTCTGTTCCAAATAATATATCACTTACATAATTCATGATTGTTTAATGTCTTTAATTTTTGTGCTATTTACTTTTAACTTTTGGGTTTATGTTGTTAATTTCTACTTTTAATTTCATGACACTATGTGTTTGGAAGGATGTACTACATCTATGGTATTAAACTTATTTTGTGCACTTTGGTATCCATGTAACTCAATGTCACTCAAACAATAGACGTTATGAGGTTAGTCCACACCTCAAACAAGACATTCATTTCAACTCTGGAAATATTATATGGTTATGTATGTACTATTAAATGTTGACCGGTGATAAAGATTTTGCATCCCCTCCAAAATTTGTGCTATTTTGCATCCCCTACCAATCAAGTATTAACTATTGACCTACACTGATGAAGGATTATCTTGTTTCCTTTTAGAGTTATGAATATGGTGAAGTTGTTTAAGAAAGCTTTTTGAAAATTCCCACTGGACATTAAGATAGCATGCTATCTAGATGTGAAGGTTCAT
>Ga0099822_1005944_pt1 | contig 15929 bp, 9 predicted proteins | sample CowpeawhiteBW_FD_76839 | JGI IMG/M metagenome (GOLD analysis project Ga0099822, IMG submission 76839) | Root nodule microbial communities of legume samples collected from California USA - Cow pea white BW | ecosystem: Host-associated > Plants > Roots > Nodule | place: USA: California | collected...
AAAAATAATAATAATAATAATAATAATAATAATAATAATAATAATAATAATAATAATAATAATAATAATAATAATAATAATAATAATAATAATAATAATAATAATAATAATAATAATAATAAATACGTTTTGTTTTCATCGAAAATAATGAAAATAGATTTATATTGTTTGTAATACAATTTTATATTAATCACAAAAACTCTTATTTCTTAATCCATCAAGTAAATAAGGATGTGAGAGCATGACAACAATTATGTCACAACTTAAAAGAAAAAGTTAGATAATAAATGTTCGATTTAAAAATATAAAATTTTTTAGTACATAAGAAATTTGATAGATACTCAGTTAAAATATCTAAATTTATATTGAACTTAAAACTTAATTAAGTCTATATTTAATTTATATATATAATAATTATTCAAAGATTAAATATAAAATTAAATAGAAAAATATATTTATAACATAATTTAAATAAATTATTTTAAAATTTTATTTGTTGAAGAAAAAACGGTTATAACGTTTCTCTATATATAATATTATATATATATATATATATACTTATTTATTTATTTATAAATATGACTACTATAGTAATATAATTATAAATATAATTTAAATTTATTAATTTTGAAATGTTTATTTTTTAAAAAGTAAGGTGCAATATATTGCCAACTATATTTATAAAATTATAATTAATTTTATACATTATAAACACATTATTTGAAAAAAAAACAGCTATTTTTCATACACGGAATTTTGAATTCCAAAAAACACGTATTCTTATTCAAATATTTAGTAAAGGGTTGGGTTTGGTAATTTTTTTAGAAAATAGTTTGTTATTTAGGAAAAGAAAAATCTTCAATACTTTGTTTATTTGAATTTGTATCTTATCCGTTGTTCATTTATTATTGATGAATTAAGAAGATCACGGAAAAGAAATGTGAGTGAAAAGAAAATGAAAGTGAAAGGTTCTGTGAAAGGTGAAGCAGTGAAGGAAGAGCCAAAAGCAATGCACCAAATGCACAGCTTGGCACTTCCATTTCTGATACCACTTTCACTTCACTATTATTATTTTTTATTTTTTTCTTCATTTTTTTTAACCTTTTTCAATTTTCTCTCTCTGTCTCTGTCTTCAGTTTTTTCAATGATAAAGAGAGAAATTTTTTTTTGACTATCTCTATCACAAACTTTGTCTTCATGCAATGTCCCAAGGTGGGTCCCCATTGCTCCAAAATGATTTTTACTAGTGCTAAATTAGCTTTATATATATTTTATAAAGTTGCAAGTTATTTTATCTAGCTTTTAGTTTATTTGATAATTTATATAATTTTCTTCTATTATTATTTTTAATTTTTACATACTACTACTTGTTTAAAACTTTTAGTACTTGTTAGATTGTTTTTTTTAATTTATATGTATATTAGATTAAAAAATTAACCAAATTTCATGATATATTTCTGAGAAAAATTATACACAATAAAATTCACATCAAAGAATCTCAACGTAGTAATATATTTTTTTAAAAATTTATTCAATATTCATTATGTCAACTTATTTATATAAAATGACTTCTCTACATCAAAAGAACATATGCAACTTTTAAAAAAATAAATAGCATTTCTAAAAACTTATATAAAAATTTAATTATTTTAAAAATTATAAATTATAACTAAATAATAATATATTTTATTTATAAATTCAAATTTTATTCATATAAAAAATTTATGAAATTATATCTTATACTATTTTACATTTACTAACCAATTTATAAAGTATTTAAATATAAATTTAATAAATTAAGTTATCAGTTGAAACTTATAAATTAAAAATTTATTGAAGCTACCAATATCTTAGATAAACTTCTTCTCAGATATTTTTCTTTTAATTTTTGAAAGTGTTGGAATTAAATTTGAATGATAAACAATAAATAAATAATTTATTCAGTAAATGTATCATTCAATAATAAATCACTATATGTAATATGTTTTCTCCCTTTTATAAAAACTAATTGTCCCATAATCATATCAATATTAATTATCAGTTTATTTTATAACTTTCATAACCACTTAATTAAGGGCGTAACGTCCCAATATAAATTCTTTGTCTTTTTAGTTAGAATCCAGAGTATTTTTACAAAATTTTAGTTTTTTTAATTAACTACGAAACTGATTCATGTCTAAATCATAATGAAATAAATCTCTTAATTTCTTTCCAACATTTTATAATTGATCACAAACTAATTTTCTTTATCATTTCATAAGGATGTATTTTGCTATAATTGATCACAGAACAATTTTCCTTATCATTTCATAATAATGTATTTTGCTGCAATGGAACTTTTTTCACAAATTCAACTATATTGTCAGCTAAATCACTTGTAAAAGACATGACTTTCATACATAAATAAGAAAACATTTTTAATAAATATCAATTAGAAAAATGTGTGAGAGAAACATTCTTATATAATATAATATAATAGCAGTTTTTTTTTTTAATATTTACACCTCAATAAGTGAAAGTCAATTAATAATAATAAATGATGAAACAGCAACAACAAAAAAAAAATGGTGAAAATTATTAAAAGTGAGAAAAATGGGTAAGGCCTTCTTCATGGAGGTGGTGAATTTCAGAGATTTCACATTCACTGGCGAAGAAGGGTTTCTGGTCACACAACACCAACATCGCAAGCCCGTGTCTCTTTCTTCTTTCTTCAACAGTGCTGTGTTGTGTTGTTTTTTTTCTCTCTCTTTCTTTCTCCCTCTGTTATATTTTATTATTAGTTTGTTTTATTTACCCGAAAAACCAAACCTGCAATTTTCGAACTCGAAAATCGCCGTCTTTGAATCACCCTTTTAATTTCTAGCGGAGGGTTCTTCACGCGCGACATCCAAATCGTGGAAGCCTCGGATTTTGACCCTTCAATCGCTGAATCGAACTACCTTTCAGCGGTGGGGTCGTTTGGGGTAATTGAACACGGGTTGGTGAGATGAGAAGAACTTGCATGTTTTGGGTTTGCAAAGAGTTATTATAAGAAGGAGTTGTTGCAGCAGAGCTTCTTCTTCTTCATTTTAATGGCAGCCAAGCGCGTTTATGAAGCATGGAAAGGAAGTAATGTAATATTCTTTCTCTGCTTTTTTTATGTTTTTCTTTGTGAATATAACTTGTTGTGTTTGATGTCTTAAACGTGTGTATGTGGTGGATTTGTTTATATGAGTTAGGAAGTGTTGTTTTCTGTCATTTATTATTTTGGATTTTTAAAGGGATTAGTGGGTTTGAACTTTGAATTTCTGCTGCTGCTGCTGTTGGTCTGTTGGTTGAAGATTGAAATTGTGAGTGAGGATACGAGAAAGATAATAACTTGAGAGTGTGGTTTCAGAATTTATGAGGTGCGTGTGTTGAGTTGGTGGAGCGAGGTTTTATGTTTTGAGAAGATTTTAACATCTAATGGGTTGTATCCTTTTGGATTGTCTCTTGTAACCGTTATGAGGAAGCTTGATTTTGTGTGCAAACTGATAGAGCATTGATGGTGGTTCCTTGGAAGAGACAGTTGAAACAAGAACTCAGTGATGTGATTAAAAACTGGTCTTAGTTGGCTGCAGCTGGTTTTCTGCTTAGAGTTCGTATATTTTAGTGAGGGAGAGACGTAGCTGTGAAGCTCCTGCAGCTTAGTTAGGTCAAAGAGAACTGTGGTTATACTTGAGACTCCTGTGCCTTAGTTAGGTCAAAGAGAAAGGTTTCGCAGGGCAACTTGATTTGTCTTATAGGTACATGAGAGATGGAGATATATAATTTTTGTCCCCTTTTTTATATTTCATGATGATGGGTTTTCATTACAAATGTTGTTCTTGTTGTTCATGATGATGGGTTTGTTGTGGTCCCCCCATGTTTTTATGTTCTTTTTGTTTTTATTTTTTTATTTTTTAATAAAATCTTCATGGTTTGGCAGTGATGCCTAGCATGAACTTATTTGAGTTGAACTGAAGTTATAAAAAATTAGTATGGAAGTGCAATATTTGGTATTTAGGAACATGTGTCTGTTCAGGTAGTGCTGGTGGCGTGGGATTATTTGCTTTATGAACTGTGGAAACATTAAACGAGCTGTTTTGGGTTTTGGTGTCTTCTGTAAGCCTTGTCTTGTTTGTTTGTGTGAGTAAGCGTGACTTTGGAAACAAACTGATGGAGCCGTGATAGTGGTTCATTGGAGGACATAGTTGAAAGAATAATTTAGTGTGGTTGCTTGTTTTGTACTTCCTATTTGTAATAGGTGAAAGATGCATGAAGCTATACATTAGTTTTTGTGTTGTCTTGGTTAATTTAAAGCATTATCTTCAACTTGTTGAGATACTTTGTCTCATGGACAAAGGATTTTAATTTTACATTTTTTTTCTTGTTTTGTTTCTCTGTTTGCTCAATGTGGTGCATGTTCAGTTTTGCTTTTTTGGAATTCAGTAAGATATGAAGTATCATGAACTTGAGCTCGTTTGTGATCAATTTTCTATATTCATCTTTTGATGGTAGTTTTCATGTACAACAAAAATTGTCTTAGCTAGGATTGAATTACAATCACTGGATTGCTTCATCTTTATGTTGGATGAAATTCATATGAAAATATTTTATCTGTTTGAGATAGTGCTGCTAAGCAACAATGTTTTTCGGGAATAAAGTATCACAGGAGAGGCCAACAACTTCAGCTCCATGTGGAACCAAAATCCTAGGTGGGACTTTCTCTAAGTGACCTCAATTCACTTGTAGTGTCTCAGTGTCCTGTTCAGAATCTTAAATCCATGGTTTGGGCAAAATATACAAGAACAGACACATGTTTGGGACTTTCCCAATGGAATTCCATACATACCTGTCATTGGCTTTCTAAAATTCCAATTTAACTTATCGTTTATGATAACCACCAACATATTTGCTAAAGGATCGGCTCCGGAGTGAACAGTGATTTGTCCATTAGTTTCTTTTGCATTGTGGGAAAATAATCAACAATGGTTATGATTGGAAGGGAACCGACAATAGCTGTCACTAACAGTTTTGTATTACTAGATATAAGTGTAAGTAATAGTAATAATTGGCAGTTATGAATAGAAGATTGGATCAGGAATGTATTATTAGAATATGTGATAGCAAATAACTTTTCCTTTATTAGTTTTTTTAGTGTTAGTTCTGTATTAAAATTAGAAACTTCATTGATGGCAGTTATTCATAAAAAAAGTAAGTGATGTTAGTTATGTATCATTGTATATTTAGGGTGTATACTATGGAGGAGAGTGTTGTTATTAGTGGTTTGTGGATCAAGAATATTCTCTTTAGTAAACCTTTCTCTTTGGACAGCAATTGTATTGCTGTATTGTGTGATTTATGTGTTTAGAATCATATTTTATTAGTTTATCAGTTCGTGTACTACCAGATTGATCCACATGCTATATTGTACTTTTTCTCGTCCCTTTTGTTATTTGCTTGTATTTGGTTTTGGGCTTGGCCTCACATGTGGGCCAATGATAAAAGCTTGATACCCAACCAGGAATTTTGATGGAGATTAGGTGTGTGACTATGATGACTATACCAATAGGCTCCAGACTGGTGGCCACATTTCATACAGAAGCCTCTCTACACCTTAAATTGTTATAATTGGCAAGAATTATCCATATTTCTTTATTCTTTTTGGTTCAAATTGCTAATATAGTGTCTACCACTGAAGTCCACTTTACGAGACCTTTCATTTCTTTTTTCAATTAATGCTCTTATTATTATTAACTATAGTTGTAGCTGTATAAGTTGTAAGTTTGATCACTAATATTTTTTATATGGTTCCTTGTAAGACATCTCCTAATGCATAAGCCCTTTGGGCTTGAAGCATTAACAATGCTTTGAGCCAATTTTCCTTATACTGAAATTTAATTTTGGGTTAAGTATGTTTTTAGTCCCTGAACTTTGACCAAAAATTGGAATTCGTCTCTGTCCGAAACTTCAATACATTTTAGTCCCTAAATTTTAAAAATGAATGAATATAATCTTTTTAACTCAATTATGTTAACTTTTTTTTTAGGTGTTAAACACATTTCTTAGTAGATATTGAACCAAGAATGTGTCAAATAGTGTACACAACTCCAATACTAACATAAAGTTTAAGGACTAAAATGTATGGAAGTTTGAGACAGGGACGAATTCCAATTTTGGGTCAAAGTTCAGGGACTAAAAACATACTTAACTCTTTAATTTTATTATGGAGAATGTGAGCAGCAAGTATGGAATGTTGATCACTTTGCCAAAGATTTTCCATACCATGCTAAGGACAAGGGGCCAACTCTCCCTCAGGCTTAAGCTATTAGGTGGATGCCAAGGAATGTCATAAATCTATAGTAGGGTAATGTTAGAAACTAAAAGTAGGGTTTGCAGTAAAACAGTTCAGATGAGTTTGAATACCAATCCAAATCTTCTTGTTATTGAAAAGAACATGCAATTTAGCCAAGCAATGTAAAGATTTTAGTTCCAGAGCTCATCTAATCAGATAGCAATACAGAGATGTTAAATGATAAAAGATATCATGCAACAAAGGGAAGATAATCCCAGTTATGTCATCCAAACCTCTAGTAGGAGATTGTTATATTGTTTTCCGATTATTAGAATGAGTTCTATGGACAGCTGTGCAGTCGGAATTACCAATCAATTTGTTCAGCTGTTGAATCCAAAACTCTAGCAGGAGATGATAATATTGTTTTCCAATTATAGAAATGAGTCATTTGGGGTCATTGATGGTTTCCGATAATTTAGTTCACCACTAAACTCCGCTAAGGTAGTCATGAACAGGCTTCTGAGATCCGTTGTCTAAAGTTTTCCCCAAATCCTTTCCTTACGGTGAACGTTATAAGTTCTCTTAATTGTGGCAATTAGGTCTTTTTCACCTGCTACATATGATATTCATTGCTAATTTCATTGGTGCTAACAGCTGCATCCAAAACCTGATTTCATTTGAGAAATGGTATCTTCCAAAACCTTACACAATACTTGCTCAAAATCATGTTAACAATGGAGACTATACTAATAGTTGAAAAATTCTTAACCTTTTAAACTTTAACCTTTCAGAAACCAAAGCAATGATGGTAGTCATTACTGTACTAGCTTCACTGGCTGGAAAGCATTTTCTGAAGATCTTGAGATCTTCATTTATAATGTCCCAGCAATTTTTGAAGAAAGCAGTTGTAAACTTGTCTATGCTTGGGGATTTATATTGATACATATTTAGATCCTCCTTTTGTTCTCCTTAGAAGGTGGTTCTGCGCAATTGTCTTTTCTTTCAGAATTTAGATTCAACTATTCAAGTTTAATTCCTTGATAAATGATCTAAATTGTTCTTTTTTGTAAATTGAGTCTTGCAAAATATTGTATTTTCTCCACCTAGTATCATCATTCGTCACTAGATTTCCTTTCACATACAATCTCATGGAAAATATTGTATTTTTCCCAATCTAGTATTGTCATTCATCACTAAATTTCCTCTTTTAACATACAATCTCCCAGACCATAATCACATTTTGACGCGTTTGCAGCATCCTCTGCAATTTGTTGTGTTATCTTGAATATCTCCATTGAACAAATGTCATGTTGTAGGAGATCCTAATTTGCTGCCAGAGATTGGAGAACTTGAATTGTATTTGGCTTTGCCCTTGGTAGGTGCTAACATCTCTACATAGTCGGTGCCGTGGGTTTGTGTATACCCTTTTGCAAAATGACACGCTTTGTACTGTTCTATTGTCCCGTCAGCTTTATATTTCAAATTGAAAGGCCATCTCATGCCAACAGATCTCTTCCCTATAAGTAACTATGTCAGCTTCCATCTTTTTTTGTTTTGTCAAAGCCCTCATTTCTTCCACCAATGTCTCTCTGCATTTAGGAACCTCTAAGACCTTGTGAATAGTCTTTGGAATTTTTTCATATCAACCTTGAAGATGAAGTATGAAATCCTATAGACAGATATGGGGCTTGGAACAGTGAGTATTTGGGAAGGATTCAATGTTGGGGTATAGGTTCTTTAAGATAGATAGCTTAGATTTCAAATGTGTAGCTTTACCCAAATTTCTCCCTTAAGAAGTGCTTTTGGAAATAAGTACAGTTTTCAAAGACAAGGCTAACAAAGGTTTTCTATTGATGGATCACAGCACTTGTAGCCTGGAGTAGAATAGCCAATGAAAACACATTTAAAAACTTGATGGTCTTACTTGCTTCGATGATGCGATGAGTGTGTATAGATAGTATAACCAAATACTCGGAGACTAGAACTAAGGTGAGAAGTAGGGAAAATTGCTGAAATCTTCTGAGAGGTGTTATGATTATGAAAGAAAACACTCTTCTCAAAATTCTAATTATGAGATAGATATCATACTGCATCTCACTAAAACATTTTTGGCATGCTTGCTTTAAACATTAAGGAACCAGCAACTTCTAGGTGTTGCATTTGGCCACTACATTTTTTGAATGTTTTTGAGGGCAGGAGAACTGTGATTAATAACCATACCTTTTCAAAGATAATCTTCCACAGTGGTATTTGATAATCTGTGCCATTCTTAGTGTGCAGAATTTGAATGTGCATGAAATTGTGTTTGAAATCACTGAATGAAAGTTAATAAACAGATAAAGGCCATGCATTGAATATTTAGCCTGATTTTCTATAAACAGATAAAGGGCGTATTGAATATTTGTGTGCTGTTGCTAACTTTTGTGTGTGCCTTGAAAGTCAGCATCTAATATCTTTAGACTATATTTCCAATAATCAATTTTCTAAACTTAGGATTAATATTGGACATTGTTTCTAATTTTATTTTGTTCACTTGTTTAATCTGGGTAAATTGAATTAATTTCAACAAAAAAATGTATCAAAGTCTTAGCCTGTGGTTTGGGCCCATCTCAGCAGATGGCACCAAAAGCTAGCTCATAGAATGAGGGTTGTCTTCACATTTATATACTATTTATGTTACATATTACAATTACAATCTTATATACCTATTATTAGTTTATTAGTTTATTACCTATTTCTGTTACATACTACAATTACAATCTTATATACTTTTATACTAATGTTATGCAGAAATTCCTATTTGGAGGAAGGTTAATATTTGGACCTGATGCTAGGTCACTGCTTGTTACCTTGCTGCTGATCATTGTTCCAGTTATCGTCTTTTGTGTATTTGTAGGAAGACATCTTCGGCATGAATTTTCTTCATATAATGCAGGATATGCTATTTTGGTGCTGGCAGTTATCTTTAATATTTATGTAAGTTTTTCTGTTCTTTGTCATTTATATTTTTATACTTTCGCAGTTTGCTTACCGAGATTTGTTATTCTGTAAGCCCCATGTTCCAAATTTAAAATAGGTTTATTTCTTTATACAGAACTTTCTACTGTTTCGTCTAAATGTACAATGCATATATTGATACATTTTCTTTTCTTTTCTCTTAGATTTTCAAATATTTACGAAGGTTGTAAGCTATTTTGGTGATCACATTTTCTTTCATTTAAACATCATTTTTAGGGAAAGTCCTTGTCTAGATATTGGTTGTCTATAATTTTTTCTGTTTGATATTTTTGTTTATAGGTGTTGATTCTTCTCTTTCTTACTTCCTCACGTGATCCGGGTGTTATTCCAAGGAATTTACATCCACCAGAGGAAGAGTTCCGTTATGACTCTTCAGTTTCAGTTGATATTGGGGGTCGCCAAACTCCAAGCCTTCAGTTCCCTCGAACAAAAGAAGTAATGGTCAATGGCCATCCCGTGAGGGTGAAATATTGTGATACTTGTATGCTCTATCGTCCACCTCGTTGTTCACATTGCTCCATTTGCAACAACTGTGTTGAACGTTTTGATCACCATTGCCCTTGGGTGGGCCAATGTATTGGGCTGGTATGATTGTTGGTATTAGCCATGTTCTTGATGTTATAAGATAACTACTATATTCATATTGATGTTCTTGGCTTTTTTGGTTTCTCTTAATTCTTTTGTGACTTTTCCAAATTGCAGAGGAACTACCGTTACTTCTTTCTGTTTGTTTCTTCAGCCACTATTCTATGTATCTATGTGTTTTCCATCTCAGCTTTTTACATCAAGGTTCTGATGGATAATTATCACGGGACAGTTTGGAGGGCAATGAAAGAATCTCCTGCATCAGTTATATTAATGGCATACTGTTTCATCTCTTTGTGGTTTGTTGGTGGACTTACTGGCTTTCATCTGTACCTTATTGGCACAAATCAGGTCAGTTGACATCTTTTACATTTCTGATATATAATCTTGTTTAAGTTACTGTTCATTGTGCTAAAGACTAAACTGGCTACTAAGTGAATAGAAATGCATTAGTAGAATTGTCCTCGGTTAAACTAGATTGAAACAAAACTCTTAAAAAATATTTTAATCTTCTAAATCCACCTGGCTCCTTATTTATATAGGAAATAGTTCATTACTTCTTGTTAGGTGGACGTGCACACAATGATGAATGGGAAGGAAAGAAATTTAAAGAAGATAATTTTAAAATCTTAAACTCGTGTCCCTCATACTTTTCCTTTATTCTAAACAAGTATCAACCTTAAATAAATCTCAGAAGGTTGGTAATTTTGTATGTTCTTTCCCTCAATCCAAAATACATTGACAGTGTAAGCTTGATTAACTTGTAACAAGATGTGCCAAGAGTCGTCCCCTCTAGTGGTTTTCCTTTTCAATAGTATGAAAGATAAATCATGTTCTATGTACACATTGCTTATAATATACAACTTTATTTTCTGAATCTTTGATTCTTAAAAGCCCGTGTATTGCAAGAACTTCATCACCTGGTTGATTGTAACTTGTTTTGCAGACTACCTACGAAAACTTTCGGTATAGAGCCGATAACAGGTTCAATGTTTATAACCGTGGTTGTTTAAACAATTTCTTGGAAGTATTTTGTACAAAAGTGAAGCCCTCAAGGAACAATTTCCGAGCTTTCGTCCAGGAGGAGGTACCAAGGCCACCCCCTCCGATCATTTCCCGGGAATCTGAACCGGATCTGGGAGGAGACCCTCGGTCTAAGGTTGAAGACGATCTGGATATCGGTGAGGACTTGTTAAAGATATCACAGCGCCGGAATATTGAAGAAATTGATGAGGACATCCGGAGTAGAGGGAGTAATGGGCCTCCCCATAATACATCTGAAGTTGATTCAGCTTTGGGTTCAGATCGCCGGGCTCCAACAATTCGATCCGAAGCAAGGCACTCAAGTGAGGGTAGAAGTGAAAGCTGGGAAATTGCCTCTGAGGTCCTTGCCAATTCAAATTTAACTGAAAGTAGAGGCCATGTTGCATCAAAGGAGGTGCGCCAAAAACTTGGTGGTTCTTTCTGATATGTGTGGTTACTTAGATATTAAAGGTGGAAAAGGAAATGGTGTTTGATCAGATTATAGGAATGGGAATTGAATTGATTGAGGCATTAAGTACAAAAACTTGTTTGATCTTTTTTGTGGTAAGCCTAGCTCTTTTGGAAAGAATAGAAATGTGTGTAATTTTCGAGAGACAGAGGAATAGTATCTTTTTTTTTTCTCTTCTCTTTTCTTTGTTAATTTTTATCCTACTCTCCAACCTGTGCATTGCATCTTTATGTGGTTTTATTCTTTGTGTATATAACCAGTTATGATGCTAAAACTCTACATACTGTGATTTAGGTATTGTAAAACTGGTTCCTCCGCCAAATGCTTTCATTGTGCTACTACTATGATCCACTGATGTGTTGGGATTTTGATGACTTTGAAAGGTTTGAAGAAGGCTTAAGTGGAGCCTATGATACAAGAACGGGTTTCTATTGCTCCTTATTTATTGGAAATTCTACCTTCCATTCTTCTCAAGTGTCTTAGCAACTTTCATCTATTTGGGAGGCATCAGAAGAACTCATTGTTCAACTTGGAAAGTCTACCTTCCATTTTTGCATGGCCTTTTTGGGGAGCATACAACATACATGTTTTCATCTAATGCTAATATTACCTAATATATCTTGCCTCAACCATCCATTTTTGGCCTTAGCGACCTTTTTTTCATTTCTTTACAACTCATGTGGAGTTAGGTAGTTTACTTTTTTCTTTTTTACTTTAGGAGTTGCATGATCATTGTAAGTTAAGGGTGTAACTCGAACATAAAAAAAAAAGGAGGTTCTTAACTTTTTTTAATGGAAGAAATCACTTAAAAATTATGTAGAAAATGAAGTCTTAGAACTATAGCGAGTGAGACGATCGAGGATTCAAAGAAAGACTAGGGAGGACTCGAGAAACAAATAGTATATATCCACATTCTTCTTCACCAGGTGTCTAGAAAGGTACAACGATGAGAACTTGTGGAAAGTCTTATGCAAGATCAGTGTAACGTTGCATCTCTCCTCTTTTGTCATATAATTCACCATTTTAAAGGTCACCCAAAATGATTATAAGTTAGGATTGACAAACATAACCGAACTAATTAACTAAACGTGTATAATGATTATGATTATTGGTCATCAAAAACAGTAGTCATGAGATCATACACTTTTATGTGTATACAACTATACAATGTATTATATAAATATTTGGACTAAATATAATTATGTCTATTAATTTTTAGTAAAAATTTAAATTAGTCATTCGTCAAAATTTTAGTCTAATTAAGTTCTCTAAAAATATGTTTAACTTTAAATATTTTAGTACTAACAAAGATCTATAAACTTTCACTACTAATATCATGCTCAACAAGTCCAAGTATTGCACAAACTTATTCTTGGAAAATAACTTGATGAAGGCATTTTGTTGAATTTTTAGTGGTGTTAATCCTTTTTCATTTGAATCATCTTAATACAAAAGAAGTGATATTTGACTTCGATATACTTTGTCTTGCCATGTTATACATGATCCTTGGCTAGCAAATCGTATTCAGGATATCATTAAAAGATGATAATATTCTCTTGAGTAAATATTGAATTGTTTGTCAAACCTTTCAACCAAATAACTCCTTATTTACTTCTTCCAACACCATATGCTCTGCTTCACTGGTTGAGAAGTACACTATTGGTTGGAGAGTAGCTTTTCAACTAACCATGACCTACCTACCAATTGTGAACACGTAGCTAGTAATGGATTGTCTATTAGCATAGTCAAAATCCAATAATTTTGTCAGGAATAATGAGAGTGTCTAAAGGGAAAAAGTTGACCCATAACACATATCAAGAATGGTTTTGATATAGTGTACCAACAATCATAGTTTATATGCTCAAATGGTGTTGTCAAAAGTAGGGTTGACAAAATGGGTTAGGCCCATAGGACCAGGCTGCCAACCTGCAAAAAATAATCGGGTTGGGATAGAGTTTAACCTGCAGACCCAATGCAACTCGGCCTATCAAGTCTAGAAATCCGTCGGGCTAGTCCAAAGTTCAAACCGGGTCAACCCGCAACTTAACGTCACTAAAATAAATTGGAACATGTTTAGTGCAGGTTGAGACACTTTCTCATTTCTCACTCTCAGACATTCATTTCTCTCGTCTCCTCTCCTTCGCTTCTCTCGTCTCCTTTCCTAGACTCCTGCACTTCATCCATCATCTCTCATTCCCTTCACATTTATTTCGTTTCTTTCTTCTCTTAGACACTCATTCCTACTAGCACAACCAACCATTCCACCTTGTTGATGAGTTAGCCCTGCGAAACTCACCCATAGGAGCGATGTGACACAAACTTGTTTATGTTTTTCAATTTCATTGTTCTTCTTTTGTTCTCTTCCTTTTGCTGTTCGAATTTGAGATTTTGTGGTTCAAATTAAGGTTTGTGATTTTGTGGTTGGATTTGGAGATTGGGATTTTCTGGTTCGAATTAGGGATTGTGATTTTGTGGTTTGATTTGGGGATTGGGATTTTGTAGTTCGAATTAGGGATTTTGGTTTGAATTTTGTGGTTACAAGAATCGATAAAAATTGAGGGTGATATTGGTTTGGTTTTGGTTTTGTGACGTGTAGTAAAGCCTAAAAATGGAGGGGACTTTTGCTCCTGCATTGAAAGAGATTTGAGTATGCATAAATTTTGAGCAAACATTCTTCATATTTCCAAAACTATGAAAGAAAAGAAGGGATGGCGGAAGGGAGGGGCGGGCCAGCCCGCTGGCCTGCTTATTGGCAGAATGCGTTGAACATCTCAACCTGCTTTCAGACTTCGGGTTAGCCCGGTCCGACCCGATTTTAACGGGTCAGAGACGGATCGGGTCTAAACGAGCTGGGTTAGCCTGTTTTGCCATTCAAAAGAAAAGAAGGAGAAAAGAAAAATAAAAGGGTCATTTTCACAACACTTTGACTATAATAGTTAAAGGTGTGACTATAATAGTTAAAGGTGGCAATACAAAGTCAAACAAATTATAAAAGTATGCTAACACATGGACAAGTTACAACACTCACACATTTAAGAGTTTGTTGTAGGATGTTTGTAAAAAGAAGTTTATGCATAGAAATACAACTAATGAAACATACATGTCTTACATAAACTTGCATGTGAAGAAAGTTTCAAAGTTTCCAAGTGTTTATCCTTATTAGATATGTAGGGTAAGTTTTATCTGTAAAAATTTCACAACTATGAAGTTAAGACTTTAGAAGTAAGGAGTGTTCTTTTGTAATACCCTTTCAATCAGAAAATTGTTGTTCTTGTTAAACAACTTTATCATTGTACATCCTGAAGATGCCTTTTCTACTTAGTTCGGAGAGATATTGGTACTAGTTACTTAAACTTAAGAGAGGTTTAGTTAATATCCAGGAGTGACTTTTTGCCAAAAATACTTGTAATATGTTACGAAGGAATCTTGGTAGGTTACAAAAGAGAATTAAACATGGTTTAAATTGGGATAATTAATATCGATATTAAAAAAACTCATATCTCTTATTAATTTTGTTTTAAATTTTTTTTAAGAAATATTTATAAATTTTATTATAAAAAAAATTATAGAAAATTACTATTAATTTTTTTTCAAAATATTTTATATAAAACACTTTTCACAGTAAATTTTGTAAAAATATTTACGAACTTTATAATTTTATAGAAAATAATTATTCACGAAGGAATCTATTGTTAATTAAAATTTTTAGAAAAAATAACAGAAAAAAATTTTCTTATAAATTATTTTAATAAATTTGAAAAACAAATCCTATATAATACGATAATTTTTAGTAACGTATATTCACTATTTTTGTCTTTTTCATGTGGTCTACTCTTCCTTTTTAAAAGCTTTTCGAAAAATTTGTGAACATGTTTTAAAATATTTAGACGCCTGTGAGGATTCAAATTTAAAAAAAAATAAAATTATTCAAACTTTTTTTTCTGTCCATGTAACCAATTTTTTTCATGACATTGTGTTATTTAAAAAATTTGTTCAGCACATATAAAGATCTCAACATAATATACGTGGACCTTATTTTTTATATTTTAATTATATAAGAATTAATTTATTACTAAAAGAATAGGGATTAAAATGTAAGCATTGTTTTTTATTTTTTTCTTAATACCAAAATAAATAAAAAGGTATCATATAGAGAAAGTAAATTCCCAATTTAACCTAAAACTTTTAAAATAAGAATACCAATTGTGGAACATAAAAAAGTTTAAGAGACCCTAAAAGTGAAAGTTTATTTATAACTATTTCTCTATACTTAAAACATAATAATATTTACTATTATTAAATAATTATATTTGCATTAAATGGTGGTGCAGTGGGAGGAATTTGAAAAAATAAAAACTTTTTTATTTTCTTAATACATCTTGCACACAAATTTATAAGATATATATATATATATATATATATATATATATATATATATATATATATATATATATATATATATAAATTATTTTATATTTATATATATTTCAAAATTTTCATAAATTAATTTATATATATAAATACAAAATTTTATCATAA
>Ga0099822_1005945_pt1 | contig 15929 bp, 10 predicted proteins | sample CowpeawhiteBW_FD_76839 | JGI IMG/M metagenome (GOLD analysis project Ga0099822, IMG submission 76839) | Root nodule microbial communities of legume samples collected from California USA - Cow pea white BW | ecosystem: Host-associated > Plants > Roots > Nodule | place: USA: California | collected...
ATAAAAAAAAAATATATATTTTTTTTAAAAATATTTTAAAAAATAATATATATAGAAATATTTTAAATATATATATATATATATATATATATATATATATATATATATATATATATATATATATATGATTTTGAAAGTTTTAAAATCAAAATATATCAAAATTTTAAAAATATAAATAAATTCAAAATTATATATAAATTAAGGGATTAAAAATATATTTAATTCTTAATTTAACTGTCACCTTTTATCTAGATTGTTAACACCGATTTCATAAAAAAAGTTCTAGAAAAGAAAAAATTTAGTTAAAGATATTTGTAATAAGTTTGATTTGGGAACATTGATGTGAGAAAAACACTTGTTTTAAGTATTTAAAACTGTAATATAACTAAGCAATGGATGAATGTTGATTTAAATTAGGTTAAGTTGGTGTTAGTGATGTCATTTGTGGAAGGAAGTTAAATTGAGATGAAGTTTAATGTTTAATGTGACATATTTTGTCCTATTGTCGGCCTATCAATATAGCGGGAATATTGGTGGCTGTTTTCCACCTTTCTTTTTCCCACAGACTCTGTTCCCTTTGATTCTTCCACAATAATTTCATCATAATCACAGGATTTTCCCTTTTTTTTTTATTTACCACGTTTTTAACCCTTCTAGTTAGGTTTTTAGTGTGACATGAGATATTCAATTAAAGATTTAACGTAGATTAGAAATAAAATCAATTTAAATGTAAGTCTTGATTTTGTAAAAACAAGTTAAATTTAAAGTTTATAGCTGATTTTATCTAACTATGAGAATATCATAATGAGCAGTAATCAAAGTTTCTTTCTCACATGTTTAGCATATTCTGGCAACTGAAGTATATACATTTCAAACTCTTATATAGAAACATTTTTTTTTTTTCATTTTGTTTTGTGAGAGACAAACGATTGTTTTCCATTTTGAAATATTTAGTCTTTCACTGTCTAAGTTCATTTGGCAAAGAACAAGTTCATGTGTCACAAGATCAAAAGTTTGATTCTTATTGTCCATATGAGAATATTTGTAAAGACTTAGAATATTATTTTTAGGAGGTGTGATTTTTAAAATTGTGATACTCAGTTATTTTAATAATATAAAATTTTAGTATAAATAAATTTTCAATAAAAGAGTTTCAATATTTTAGAAATGCACAATCTATTTAAAAATATATTTTTTTAAAATTTTTTTGGTTTCTCTCTACTATTTTCACTCTTTGTTAATCTTTTCAAAGATTTATTATCATGGGAATGATTTTTTTACGAAATCTTCCTACCCATTCATTCAATTTATTAATTTGAATAAGTAGATTTTTTATTCTTTTCTTTGATTAAAATCTCACAATTTTAATCAATCTATATATTAAATTAAAGTACAAGTATAGTAACAAAAGCACTCAGCAAAGAAATATATACTGATATTAAAAATATTATTTACACAAACATACATATATTTAAAAAAGTTAGAAAATTAAATATTGTATAGTTGTACCTAATTCTATTAATGAATTGTGATCCCTAAAAAAAGTATGATAGTTGCTTGTGAAGACAGCAAAGTAGAAAATAATGAGTTGAATTTGGCCCACAAATTTTAAATTTCTTTGGAGTGAGATTAGTATGAATTTGGTGGCTCTTTCATTATAACTGTGTACAGCTATCTGGCACGTGAAAATCCATGATTTTAATATACACCATACTTTCATTTTTGTTACTATCTTCTATCACTTCATCATTATATTCTGCTTTAGCTACACTATGCTTAGTGCCACCAAGCCAATTAATTATTATTGCTCCCTTTTCTGCATCTTAAGTACTTCCACACTGGTTTTCCATTAAAACCATTTATGGCAAATTCTTATCATATTCAAGCGAAGGTTGATGAAATATCACATGAATCCGATTAGAGTGTCAAAATTTGTTAGAATTCGCTAGTAAACTCGATTTATCATGGGTTTGAGTTAGATTAAATTGAAAATTTTTTATAAATTTTAATATGAATTGATTTTTGATATGGCTCACTTAGAATTCGGTTCACTTGGGTTGAATTCGTGGTGAGTCAGGTTGGCTCACCAACCAGCAAACAAAGAGCCACACAAGTGTATTTTGTTAAGTTGAATTTTGCACTTGGGTCATGTTAGGTTGTTTCTTTTAGCAAACACATAAATAATTTGTATTTTTGTGATTTTTGTTTATATTTTGATTGTATTAAAGTTTATTTATATTTTAATTAGAATTATAATTTAGTTTTGACCGAAAAGAAATAAAAAATAATATTTTTTTAAATTAAGTGAGTATGTGAGACAAGCCATTTAAACTACTAATCCATGATGGGTGGATCGAATTCGAATTTTTTTGATTCATTAATAAATGAGCCAGATTAAATTAACTCATTAAATAATTGATCGAATTATCCATTTTTACGATTCTAAATCCATTTAGAAAGAAAACAGGTAAATTCTACTCTTGTTTAACCCTAGAGAAACAATGTAATATTATTATTTAATATAAAAATCACTTTTTAAAAAAAATTGTCATGGAGATGAAAAGCATAGAAAATTGCATGAATAGTGATGTGTATTTGGGTTTCCCTTTTTGGGAAAACCTTGGTCCCTCTAAGGCATCGACAATTCTTTTTGACACACTTTTTGTTGTTCTTTCCCAAAACATCATTTCCCATCCAAACAAATTATGGGTCCCTTTCAACATTTTTCTTCTCAAATAAATCTACTTCAACAATAGTGAAAGAATGAACATCAAATAATACAAATATCATGTGGGGATTTTGGAGAATTATTCCTTTTTTTGGGGACCCACTTATGTTATATCCCATCAACTACACTGCATGCATGGACCAATTTTTCACTCTCCACAGTGTCTTCTCTTCATTTCCCATTATCTAAATAACAAATAAAATTTACTTAATTTATATTTGAACCCTTAGTTTTTCTGTATATTTTGTTTTTTGAAAAAAAAAAAAATATAAGGAGAGGGTGAAGTTGAACATTTAATTGCCATCATTAGTCACACTGTTCCCTATCCTCTATACAGAATACTTCACTCACCTCAGTCGTAGCTTTTGCATTTTCTTTTTCTGAATAAAATTAACTCTGATGGTTACACTTTTTGTGTTTTTACCTATTACATCGTTTTCATATCACATCAAATCATTATTAACAAGTCTTCTTTTTAGTTAATTTTCTTTTTATATAAGTGACGTGGTTGGTTGTTGCATCTATTACTATATTATCATTTTTAGTTTAACAAATGATATGTAATCCAAAATAAAGAAATTGAATTAAATTTTTTAAACGCATTATTTATCTTTATCTTGCATGAAATAATAACCTTAAACAATTATACAAGAAATGTTGAAGAAGGAATTTTGGTTGGGTTGTAATGTTAGAGTCAGTTTCGGACAGAGGCTATTCTCGCACAACAAGATTCCCGTGCCATGCACTACTTTCATAGACATCTTATGTTAGTCAATCAAAAAATGCCACATCATCATTGGCTATTTTTTTTAGTTTAAATATTTTGAAATCAAAGAAAACCGATTAAATAAATTTATATTTGATACTAAAATAATAATTTTTATTGATAAGATTTTTGTTGAAGAAACCCTGTGTGTGTCTCTGCATCTACAGGCATTATATTGTCATTCTTTCAGCTTTCTTTTCATTTGAAATGACTCTGTGTGGACGCCAAAAGCTACTTTCATTCCAAAACCAGATTTCTGGTTTTTGATAAGTCACTTATTACAATAAATTTTTTCCTGTTTTTCTTTTTTTAGTTTAGTACCTTACGTAGATAACCAGAAAATTGATTTTTCTCTTAAAATCATATTCATTAAAAAACGATAGAAATTAAAATATATTGAAGTGTCCAATACATCACCTACACACTGTCATATTTAGGAAATCTTAAACTCAAAAAACAATTAAATTTTAAAATGTTTTACTAAATTAAAAAAACAAAGTAATCATGCATTAAGTTATGAATAAATAAAAACCAAAAATTTTCACCAAGGGACAAGATGAAGCCTGTTGAAAAAGAAGTGCACGGTGGTGATGTAGTTTCAAAGTTTTAACTTGATTTGTGCTACAATTTATTTTTATGCCAGGAATTCACGCAGTTCCAAATTTAACAGTAGAACTGTTAAGGACGCCATAACTTTTTCTGAACGAGAGTTACACCTAACAAACTTATTCAAAATACTATTTTATGAAGTGGATAAATAATTATTACTTATTTAATTAAAGGAAATTGTTTAATTATTATTATTATCTTTATTTCACATTAAATTTATGTATTTAGGATGGTTGAGAGAAAAAGAAAAATGTAATTGGGTTGTTATTATTTTGCGTGAGGGAAAGGTTGTTTAATATATTTATGGTAAAAAGCATATATAAGGTGAGGGATAAGGCAAGCGACGTTGACGGAACAGGATGGTCTGTGTCTGGTCATAAATAGGGTTGACCGTTGCACTGCATGGTTAGATGAACAGAGGGGTGTTTCCGTCATTGCAGAAATGACTGTAAAAACACACTGCACCACCCAAAAGCTTCTTCGACCACACTGCACCACCACACGCTCATTAGTGATTGCTCAGTAAGCTTAACCAATGCTCCAAACAAATCCCTGCCACGTCACAAACATCAACACCCCGCACGTGCCACAACCCCCCCTCTCTCACGTGCCCTGCTATGTTATTACCTCACCCCCTTCCTACGTGTTCAGCATAAATACAACACAACTACCTTCTCCTGTATCGCCTCCTTTCTTTAACGCCACTCTCTCTATTTCTGGCCCAACCTGTTCCTCCTCTCTTATTGCTCTCTCAAACCATTCGTACCATCCAACTTTTATTCTTCTTTCGATGTTTTTTTCGCTAAACCCTAATCTTTCATAAAGCCTATCTGCACTGCATCACTCCCTATACTTTTCATTCACTCTACAGTTCCCATTTCAATTTCCAACCTTCTTTTCTCTTTCCTGTTCAACTACTGCCATGCTAGAGCCTGGTGCTGCTGCTGCTGCTGGTGGTGGTGGTGAACGTCATTCAGAGGCCAGTTCGGAGACTCTCAATTCTTCCATGCTTGGAAGCTCCATGAGCAGCGAGAGTATTTGCAGCACCAGTTTCAGCCGTCTTTCCTTCGATCTCCTCCCGCCCTCGCCGGAGAGTCTCTCCCTTAAGCCTCACCGCTCCTCCGACTTCGCCTACTCCGCCATTCGCTCCGCCGCCTTCTGCCGCAAGGCCGCCCTCACCTTCCGCGACTTCCACCTCCTCCGTCGCATCGGCTCCGGCGACATCGGCACCGTCTACCTCTGCCGCCTCCGAAACCGCCAATTCAACAGCCCCGTAGAGGACGAGGAGGATGAGGCGTGCTGTTTGTACGCGATGAAGGTGGTGGACAAAGACGCAGTGGCATTGAAGAAGAAGTCGCAGAGAGCGGAAATGGAGAGAAAAATCCTGAAGATGCTGGACCATCCGTTCCTTCCTACTCTCTACGCGGAGTTCGAAGCCTCTCATTTCTCTTGCATCGTCATGGAGTTTTGCTCCGGTGGAGACCTTCACTCGCTGCGCTTCAAGCACCCTCACAACCGTCTCCCTCTCTCCTCCGCCAGGTAAATATGAAAAACCGTTATCCAAAACGACGAGTTTTTCTCTCTTCTTATAAACCCTCACAACTCCATCGTTTTCTGTCTCTCGCTCTCAGATTTTATGCCGCGGAGGTGCTGGTGGCGTTGGAGTACTTACACATGCTGGGAATCATATACAGAGATTTAAAGCCCGAAAACGTGTTGGTCAGATCAGACGGTCACATCATGCTCTCTGATTTCGATCTCTCTCTTTGCTCGGATGCAATCCCAGCCGTTGAATCTTCAGATCCCTTACACAATCCATCGCCAAATGCATTACCTCATCACACTCATACTTACACTCGCACTCCCCCTCCCACTCGCTCGCATTCTTTTATCAGTCCATTCTCCTGCTTCTCCAAACGGGGTTTCCGGTCTCGTGACATGCGACTCGTCGAACCGAACCGGCTCTTCGTGGCCGAACCGGTTTCGGCCCGCTCCTGCTCCTTCGTCGGAACCCACGAGTACGTCTCGCCAGAGGTTGCCTCCGGCAAGTCGCACGGTAACGCCGTTGACTGGTGGTCGTTTGGGGTGTTTATCTACGAGCTTATATACGGTCGCACGCCGTACGCAGGTCCATCGAAGGAGGCTACGCTGCGGAATATCGTGAAGAAGCCCCTGGCGTTCCCCACTGCCACGCCCGCAAGCTGTCTTGAACTCCACGCGCGAGATTTGATATCCGGCTTGCTGAACAAAGACCCAGCGCGTCGACTCGGATCGAAGCGTGGCGCAGCTGACGTCAAGAAGCACCCCTTCTTCAAAGGGCTGAACCTGGCGCTGATTCGCATGCAGACGCCGCCCCTAGGACCTGGCTCGAGAAGGACCAAAACGACGTCGATGTACCCTACGAAGGGTAAAAGTAACCGCAACCATGATAAACAGCAGGAGACGGCGTCGTTTGATTTTTTCTTCTGAAAATAAGTAAAAATAAAAATGCGGTCCTATTTTGATTAGTTTTAAAAGCTCAACTTGGCTCTCTATTTCCTCTTATAGAAAGCTTTCTGGAGACAGTGTTGGAAAATGGTTGGAGAATTCTAAATGAAGAAGATTCGTTGCTTAACATCTTTTCTTCCTTCTCCATCGCACACTAGAGACGTCAAAAGAAAGATCACTACGGTATTATTCGTTCCAACCTGAATGAGTTTTGATTTCTTTATGCATCGAAAGTACATAAAGTCAATAATATTCTGCATAAATCCAAATTCGTTAACATGGAAAAATGTATTACATTACAATTAAAGGAAGAGGTTTTGTAACGGCAAACCGAGAGAAAAAAAAAGCTCAAGTTTACAACTCATCATTCACCTAATTAAAGAGTAGTTTTTTACTTTCCTCTGCCTCAACGTAGGGAACAAAGAAAAAACAGCATAAAGAAATGTGCGTGACTTTCTTGCATTGATGAATTATTTATTGAGGATGAGAATAGAGTCAATCTTTTAACATTTAATGAATGTGATGAAAAGGTCTGAAGTCGTATTTAAAATGGCACATTGTTGTTTTTGTTTATGTGCATCTAAGTTAGTTGTAGAGAGAATGTTGACCATAATGTGCGAGTCACGTAAAGAATTGCAAGACTTTAATAGGATATGTTTAAACATGTCGCAGCATGCAACGTATAGATATAAATAATTATACAGCATCGTTTACAATGTTCATCAACAACATCATCTTTTATCACCATGGATCCCCTCCAGCTCATTCTAATTCTTTGTTTTCAGCCTTTACAGATACAGCACAATTTTTTACATTCCTAGGAATCCCTTTTCTCCACTCAATGGGTGTTATGCTGTTGTAACTTTTCTCATGATGTGCTTCCGCTCTCGGTTAAAAAGGTGAGCACGTTAGAGCTGGTGATGATTATATATTAAATTCATTGTTACCTTATCTTTAACTACTTGTTACGTTCGTTATTAACTTCGGAAATAATTTTTTCACTAAATTTTCATAAATAGAATTAAATAGATTCATTTTTTATTTTTTAATTAAAATAAAATAATAAAGTAATATTTTTTTATCATATTAGGAAATTTGTCAAACTTTTTTTTATCAAACTATCATTTAACATTAGCGCTATAATACTTATACAGAAATAAAAAAGAGGTTAATATATGTTTGTTCATATTTTAAATTTTCATACATTTTAATTCTCAAATTTTAAAATAAATAAATATAATTATTCTAATCCGATAACAATTTAAATAAAATATGTTAAATAATGGAAACAACTAAAAGATTAATCTAAATCATAATTTCATACTGAAAAAAAGTTTAAACAGGACAAATAAATTTTAACTTTACGTTAAATTTTAAGAGATAAAAGCATTTTTTAACTCGTGGCAAAGGTCTCTCTAGCTATAATTAACTTATAAGTATCAATTTATCAAGAATTCACCTTATATAATTTTTTTAATTGTGATGTACAAATTGATTTAATTTGTTGAAAAAATTGGAATGATTTTATTCATTTGTTTTTTGTGTTATAAATATTTATGAAGAAGTTAACGCTTTCTATCAGTCTTACCGGTACATAAAAAAAAATGTAACTACAATCATCGGTAAGCACAATAAACTTAATGATAATGATTTTTTTTAACTTTTTTTTTATCCATTTTTAATCCATCACTCTAATCACTTCTAAAATATTACATCAAAATTAAAATAAATAATTAAAGAGAACAAAAATAAGTAAAAGAGAGTAAGTGAGAATAACATTATCCTAGATTTAATTACCTGTATATACGAAGGATATATGAAGGTGGCTTCTATGTTAATAATGATCGAATCAATAAAGATTGACTTTAACTAGGAAATTAAACGTGCATAAAAGTCTCGATTATCCGTGTGTGTATATGATGTTTTTGGTTTTACATTTGAAATCCTATTGATTATCTTATCTCTTTTATGTTGATTTTGCCTTTGAAAGCGGGACAACGAAAAAGAAGAAGGAAAGATAGTTCAATGATCCTGAATATAGGATAAGTTATCATAAATTGACACCGTTAATAATTGATAACATTTATTTCATGATATTATTATGATGATCTACCAACTTTTACACAATACACTCAGTCACTAGACCTGAATGCGTACTTTATTATATAAAAAAAATGATATTATTCAGTATTAATATTAGAAAATAAATAAATAAAATTTCGTAAGTTTGACTAATTTTATGTGAATTTTCAACGGGTGAATTGATACATTTTATCATTTTGTAAATATATATATATATATATTTACCAAAGCACGTCATCCTTACTCCTTAATAAAAAAATGTTAACGAAGAGATTACACATCACTTTAAAATTTAATTGTCGCATAAACAATTTTATAAAATTATGGATTCTTTTATATCATTGATAGAAATTCATAAGACCATCACATGTGAGCACTCTTGAGCCAATTATGAATTAGATCAACATATGAATCTTTTCACGTATTTTTTACAACTTTAAAGTCACTACAAGAAATTTACGAACCGACTTTTTATTTAGTATTCAGTATATTTTATGTTTCTAAAAGTCAATTTTAGTTTTTGCATTAATGTTCATCTAGTCTCAATAAACTTCTTTGCTCATCTCAAAGAGGCAAGAAAAATAAAAATTACAGTGGGAATTTGGAATCAAACCCAGTGATTAGGAAAAAAAAAAAAAAGTTATTCACGTCCTTATTCATCCTTTGTTTTCCTTAACATAGCAAACATTTTAGGTGGGAGACTTGTCGGATATTTCCAACCACACTGATTTAAACATTTCTTTATTTTTGTGCAACAATCAGTGTTCACGTTGCAACAAGTCTCAATAATTTGGGTAAAATCTTGAATATAAATATAAAAAATCAATAACCCTCAATAAAGAGTTAATTATTGTTCCAGAGAGTCTTTTATTAAATATAAATGTGAAGAAGTATCTTTCCTAAAGTGAAGTAAAGAGTAGTAAGGTCAAAATAGTTCCGTCTCTTGTGAAAGTTAACATTTTATTTATGGATAAAAATAATTACAAATCATTCTTATTCTCAAATTTCAGATAATATTTTAATTACAAGGATAAAAATAAAATAATATAACAATAATGACAAATTATTACAAAGATAATAACCACTTAAAAGATATCACTTTTTGTAATAAAAATTAAATTAATATAGGACAAATTAGGACTTAATTTCTTGGTTCATAATATCCATCTCCGAAAATCGGGTTAGAGCCCAAATGACTGGGATAGTACAATTATGTATAAAAAGTTTACAAGTTTATCGTCTTAAATATTTTTGGTTAATCTCAGTATCATTTGTCATAATTATCTCTTGATTCATTGGTACAACCAGTGTGACATTTAGTAATTTTTTATTTATTAATTTTGTGACCATCGTACTCATTTTTCGATTACTTTTTTTAATGTAAGTTACTATTTTTTGTATAAAAATGTAGTAACTTCTTTTTTATCAACAAATATTTGTTAATATTTTTGTTGTTGTGAAGGGAAGTAGAACTCTAAAACTCTTCTATCTTTCTTCCAAAATCTTTCGAACGAACCTAATCACATTTAGTATTATCCTCTCAATAAAAATTGTGAGCTTAAGTTTACGTATGGTTGCTAACACTTGTTGTTGCCATATATCATATAGTAGTCATTATCGAGTTTGAGAGTGGTATGAATGTTGAAACTATGAGCAACAAAGGAAGAGACAGCAAGATTTTTTTTTTAATTTATTGCAACAAATGATGGAGAAGCCATGGTTACAAAATTTGATTTTAGATACCATGTAAAAAAAAGAGAGAGAAAATGAAGAGGAAGGAAAACCGAAACATACATGTATTAGAGAAGGTATGTTTATATATTGATGAGGAAAACGAAATGGAAGATTACTTTAACGTTAATAGGTCTTTTAATGCATTGGTGACAGTATATTAGAAGAAGGCACCATCAGCAACAGAGTTCTATCACAGAGCAAGATTGGCAACACCCTCTTCCTAATCTCACTCTTTGTTAAATACTTGTTTTCCATTCACTGTCAACATAGCCATTTAGTTTAACAATTCATGACTATAAATACAACATTTCAAAAATTGTTAACATCAATACAAAGTAGTTTCATCTTCACTCCTGAATCCAAGTCGAATTAAGAGTCAATTCTGCTTGTTTCAAACTATAAAATGTGTGGTTTTATAGTCTCATGTTCTTGGCCAAACGTGTAGTTATCAACTTATCACCTTTAAATAATGGAATTATAGATGAATTGGTAGAAGTATACATATTTTTACCTAGATGGCTGATAAATAAATTGCTCAACTTTGCCCCACTATTTGCACTCAACCTCTCTGCCTCAAAAACACGTAGGAAGCAGGTGTTCATACCGCAGTTATATATCAGATTTGAAAAAAAATAAAATTCCGGAACCAGAGATAAAAATTGAAGAATATAATATCTGATAAATGAGTATGACCAATTTGAAGAAATCTGTTAAAAAATCTCAAGTGTTAAAAGATTACATTGAGATTATTATAATAGATAAATCAACTACTGTATCACGTACCTTCGAAGGTATCGCACAATGTAAAGGCCTGATGGAGGGTCATTGTATGCAATCGTACCCCTGCACATGCAAAGAGACACAACTGGCGAATTTGAAAGATGGACCAACAAATCACCAAGTCATAACTATACCGTTTCACTAGGGTTAAAACAGAAAATTAAGGACCAGAAAGTGTAACAATAGCAAAGACAAAATCTATCAAAGAGTTCTTTAAATTTCAAACTCTAATATTGAAGGTGAATTAGGAATCTGAAATAAATCAAACTTTAGTTGATTGTAAGAAAAATTGTCTTTCACAATAACGCTATGCTTAATTGATTAACTGAAACAAAAAAAAAATATTCACAACAAAAGGCTAGATCCAAAAATTTCCATCACTTCAGCAAAAAAAACAACAAAGTCTTATCCCGATAGGTGTCTAATTTCCATTACATCAGATCAGAATAATGAAATTCTATACAATGATTAAACACGTACTATTGTAAATACTCAAAGGTTACATGAGCTTCCAGTAACTGCTGGTATTGCAATCACTTCAACTAGTACTTTAACCATTTTCAAGCTACACAGTCATCTAAACTCTTAAACTCTGAAGTCATTTGAATTTATCTTTTATAGTTAAAATTAATATTACTAGGGTGCTTCATGGAGGATTAAGAGAACAAAAGATGTAACAAGTAATCATAAATAATCTAAAACCATATTGCATTATGGTCAAGAAAAAAATTAGGCATTAAAATTTCTGCATCTTATAATTTACAACAATGCCTTTGGCCAGATAACATTCCGTTTCTGAAATCATCTATTATGATACTGTCAACTAACCATACAGATAGAACCTACTAATTCACCTGATTTCTTCTACTTTAAGACGAAGTAGTAAAAGAAATAGTGTAGCCGCTGGAGTTAAGAATCAATATAACCTAAACAGTTGAAGATGTATCAGTATAGGAAATACATGCTGCAGGAAAGGTACTCTTCCTAGACTTTAGAAGGCAACATATGTTAAAAAAATATTGAAAAGTAATTGACTCCCTTTTCTTTTCACCTCCGAAAACGCTTCATAACTAACAAAGAGGAATGTGAGCTCACATTAAACAAAAAATTTGCGAAAATCGGGCTAGAATGGCAACTTTCTCTCAGAACTTAAGGAATGCAATTTTATTTGTTCTAACGATCTAAGTGAACTTACATTCTCACAGAAGGTAGTAACTCTTTATCTTTAGTTGTTCAAGAGATCGAGTGAATCATCTTCCTCAAGATTACGAAGCACCCAATTGCTTCTTTCAAATATCTTCCGCCTAATTCGCTGCTTTTCACGGTAATCCAAATAAATAACAACCAATGCAACACTTATGAAGCCAAATTGCCAAAGCCCAGCTGTGTCCATGGAATTTTCCACATCATATCTGTCTCCTAGGTGCTCCAAACCAGTAATAAGTACAGCAATGCCAACAACAATGGCACATCTAATGAAAGTTGCGTGGAAATATTCGCAAATCTTGAAGGGCGTCTGCTCTCCATTTACTAGTTTATGTATACAGGCCAACAATATAGTAGTGAATCTGCTCACATAAAACCCCCGTAATCTTAAAATTTTTCCCTCCTTTCTCTTAAAAACTTTCACTCATCACAAACAACATGAAACTCCGAAACATGTCAATTGAACCTTCACAAGATCCCTTAACTCCACCTTGAAACTTTCTTCCTTCAACCAGATCGATATCATGGTGAATAAAGAGTTCAAAGTTCCATTAGAAGCTTTCTCACCTGTCGGCAACCCCTAAGGACAGCCCCCAACCCCAAACAGCAAAACATCATTGCCCTCAAACTTCACCATCCCCTTCATGTCTTTGGAATTGAATCTCATGCCATGTCCACCTACGCTGGAGTTAATGTCTCCTCCAACTTTAAAGAAAAAGAACCCCTCCTTCACGAGCTTGGAATTCAACCAAAGAAAATCTTGAGAAGTGTAAAACCAAATACAGTAGATTTAGAATCAAAGAGAATGAAGCGAAAAAATCCTGTTTCATGATTGATCACAGAAGACAATCTTGCCACCTTTATAACACAAGCCCTGTTCCCCAACATCATCAACGACCTTGCCATAGCTATACCTCAAAGGCATTCTCCCCAAGACCCTGTGAAACTCCCCAATGCACCATCCTCTTCTCTTCCTATGCTCCCCTTTCCTACTACTCAACCCCACCCTCACCTCTTCCTCCCCCTCGTTCCTCGCGTCCCCGTAATCCCTCACTCTCTTCGCCCCCACCAACAATGGACCCACCTGTTCCTCCTCCGCCACCACCAAGTTCATCAACACATCCTCACAGTTCCGCACCGCGTCCACGATCCCCCGCGCGCGCGCCATACCGGCCCCATCCACGCACGTGTACAGGAACAGGTAATGGGCTCTCAGAAGCATGAACTTTGTGAGGACGATGGAGAACCGGTCCGGGTGGACCGTGTAGACCCACTCCCTTCGGTTCAGATCGATGTCATGGGACCGCGCGAAGAGTCCCACTAGCCTGTTAGGGTTTTTCTCCCACACGCGAAACGCGAATTCCAACGACTTTGAGTCCACCTCGACGTCGTCGTCGCAGATCAAAACGGCGTCGGTGGAGATGTGGCTAGGACGGGGGAGAAAGCGGTTGTTGAGGCTGGCGGAGGCTTGGAGGAGAAGCGAGATGGGCGTGGAGGAAGGGGAGAGGGAGAGGTTGCGGGCAAGTTGGTTGAGAACAGTTGACGCTGTGGAGGGATTTCCCCAGAGGACAAGCACGGAGGAGACAATGGGTGAGAGGGAGTATGCCACGGCCAGGGAATGGAGGAGGGGGATGCGCGACTCCGAGAAGCCGTTCATCAGAACGGTGACTTTGTCGCGACGGAGAGCCTGCTGGTTCTGATTCCGTGCTGCCGCGCATTCGTGTGAGACTGTGGATTTCGTGATCGAAAACATGCCGAACATGGCGGCGAGGAGGATGGCCGTAGCTGCCGGAGAAGCCATTTTTTGCGGCAATGTGTGAGTTTCGTGATTGGCGTTTTGTTTAAGTGGGTTGAGGTTGACTCACGTGAGTGGAATTGAAGTGGAAGTTTGGGATTTTCGGTTAAATATCCACGAGTGTTATGTTTTGCAACTTTGTTTGAGTATTTTGCCCCAAATATCCATGAGTGTTACAAATATAATTTTTATTAGTTATTAGAAATATCGGAAACGTAAAATAGAAATATTTTATATATTTTTAACTAATTTTATAGTAACTATTTTTTAAAGTACGTGATTTTTATCATATTAGAGGATAATCAAATTCAACTAAGAAAAATCTGACATCTAACAAAGGTGGGGAGTTTGTATTGGAGATCCATCAATGTGCACAATCACACTATTTGATTGATATGAACTCTTTAATATTTGTTGATATTCATTTATGATGTTATAATTATGTATTAATTGTTTATTTTATAATATTCTTTTTTTTTTTTTTTTTAATTTTTTTTTTTTTTTTTTTTTGAAATGGAGTTTTGTCACTCACATATATGAAAAAAGTGTGGAGAGTTCATGATGATAAATTTAGGGTGACAGACATGAGTTTCTTTGATCACATCTTACTCAAATTACTTATTATTCTTATAGCAAATTGTTTTGTTTAAATAAGAAAATTTTGAAAATTAATTATTATCAAATACTTCTTTACTTTATTTCTACTTTGGTGTCTTACAATGCACTCTTGGATATCCTATTGAAGAAAAATGATTTAGAAATTGATCTCGACGTGAAAGGTGTTATGGACAAGTACATAATACAGTTCATAAATTAATTCACAGAAGATTAACTAACTTAGATAACGTTTCACGATCAATGAAAAGAAATTGTCCATAGTATAGTTTCAGTAATTATTGCATACAATATTTTTCAACAACAAATAATCTCCAGTGACAAAATCAAGTTAAAAATCAGAATAGAAGAATGAACAAGTACAAGGCGATAAATATCAACATGATTCACTTGATGGTTATAACGATAATCAGTGTGTTACGACTTTTGTATTACACTACTTAGTTTGAATTTTTACTATGCTTAATTTTTTTATTATTGGATTTTATCATGTTTGGATGATATATATTTTTTTAAACTTAGATATAATATATACTTATTTTCATTTTTGGTTAAATTATCCTTTTGGTCCCTTTATTTGTTATAAAATTTTATTTTGGTCCTCACGTTTTTCATTCTCTCAATTTGATCCTCATTTTCTTAAAAATGACTCAATTTGGTTCTCACTGTTAAGTTCGACCACACGGTGTTAAAGTCAATGTCACGTGTCAATTTCTGGTTTTTTTGAAATTTTTTTGAATTTTTTTTGAATTTTTTTAAATTTTTTTTCTTTGTGACACGTGTCACTTCACAGTCGTGCCACGTGTCAAAGTGACTCAATTTGCTCCCTATATTTGTTTTTAGTTTCAATTTAGTCCCAATTTTTGTAAAAATGAAGCAATATTGTCCTTCCTCAAATTGACACTAAATCTACTTTTTTATAAATTTTATGGTGATATTCTTACTAAAATTAACGTTTTTATTAAATATTTCTATAAATATTTTAAATTAACTTTAAATTATATACAAAACATTAGACTTTGATTTTGTTTTGAACTTGAAATTTAGTTCCTAAATTTATGTGTGACAAGTTATTTGATTTTTAATCTTTACCAAGTTTGTATAATATGATACACTTGATGCCTTTA
>Ga0099822_1005950_pt1 | contig 15925 bp, 5 predicted proteins | sample CowpeawhiteBW_FD_76839 | JGI IMG/M metagenome (GOLD analysis project Ga0099822, IMG submission 76839) | Root nodule microbial communities of legume samples collected from California USA - Cow pea white BW | ecosystem: Host-associated > Plants > Roots > Nodule | place: USA: California | collected...
AAAAACTCAACATCTACTACGACAAAGTGGAGGCATTAGCATTCTACGAGGATGCCAGATTCTCCAATTACGATGTCATAACGCACATGAACTCGTTCCGGCAGTACACGAAGAGCAGCAGCCTCATGAGCGCTGTTTTCTCAGGTGAGAAGGTGGTCATACTAGACAATGAACAAGTGTCTCAGTTGAACCAGGACAAAAGTGATGGCGTTTACGACATCTATGTGAGGCTCAACTTCAGGGTTCGATACAGACTCGGGGATGTCAAATCCAGAACTTTGAAACCCAAGGTCAAATGTCACATCAAGGTTCCCTTCGCTAACAATGGCTCTGGAACTTCGTTTCAGACCACCAAGTGCGACGTCGATTACTAGATTACATGTTCTATTTCCATTGATTTTCGGTTTTTCTTTCTTTACCATTATTTTCTATTTTAATTATCATTTCTGTGGCTTTTGTCATTATTTTGTCCATTCTTTGACTATTTCCTGTAATGTATACGTTTTCTTGAAATAATATTTATTTTATTTATTTGTCCTGTAGAATTGTCTTGTGTATTTAAAGTCTATGCCCACATTTTCATAACATTCTAGAACAACTTAGCAAGCTTAAGAAATATCTTGGAGTCATTCAAGGAAATCCTGAAAAGAGTGAAAATTTCTCTCTGCTTCGGTTATGTGATGTGATATGTGCGGACAGAAAAAACAAGGAAGGAAAAGTTTTAAATTTGAGTTGAAGAAGTTAGTAAAAATTTTAATTTTTGTTTATAGGGATTCATTTGGTCTGTTTTCAACTTTCTTTTAATAGAAAATTAGCATAAAATTTTAATTATTTTTCTTTTCTCTCATGTAAACGTACCATTAGCTTACATATTTATACTAATATCGTGTTAGTGCTTTCATATGTATACAAATATCGTGTTAGTATTATACTTTAGAAAATCCACATATCATAATTAAGGAAATTAGAATGGGCTAGAGGTTATTGCAATTTGGGCAAATATGACGAGATTATAATTCTGGTGACCATTTTAATGTTGGATTTAAATCCTTCAAAGAGATAAAAAGTCCAACAATTTTAATTGTTAATGAAAAATTAAGCAGTGATGTTAATTATTTGTTGTATATGTGCATACAATATAAAGTGTTAATAACAGTATCCCACCTATCATCAATTTTAACAGAATATTTATTGACTGATTTTATTAAAATTATTACTAAATATCTGAAAAATATATATTTTGTCCTCTTAATTTTATATATTTCTTTCTCTAATTTTTCTTTATTTTTATTTTAAAAAATTGTTAGATTGAAATCCAAAATATTTTTTAATTATCTTCTCTGATTCAGAGTTTTAGATTCATCACTAAAAATATCTCGCAATAACAAAACAAAATAAAATAGAAAGAAAATATTTGTCAACAATAAAATGACACAGATGAAAATTATAACCAGTAGGCTGCTGAAGAATGGCTGATATTCTGAAATTTCTTTTTATTTGAAACAGTTGTTTTTGCTGAAACCAACATCAATAATTAATTATTTAACACCAACTTTCCATTTTATCATTTGCTCCTGAGAAAAAAGTTGCATACCTAACTTAACAAGTTATAAAGAAGGTATATTTCGATGTACCGTGATACTTTTTTCGTAGGAGATTAATAGACTTTTCGTGTGAGAAAGTGATTACTCAAACAACTTCAAAAACCTTTAAGTGACTAATTTATATAACTTTATTGGATAGCTTTAAGAACCACAAACATTTATAGATTAAAAAAAATAGACTAAAAATATTTTAAAAAAAAGAAGAAAAAACTCTTCCAAATAGCTCTAACAAAAAGAAAACACTCTTCTACTTAAGAGGGGAACAATAGTTAGAATCCTCAATTCAAAGAATTACAATTTTAAATAATAATAAAATTCACGATACAGATGGTACTTGAAAATCACACCAATATATAAGAACATAACTTATCAACAAATCATATTCAAATGGATACTTTTTCTTCTGTTTTTCGATAGATAACATTATCCAGATAAAAATAATGGAGAAGGTGTGACATGCGTTTGGTTTTATTAATAATAACCAATCTAATTACTACAACAATTTATAGTTTAGACCACACTAAAATAGACAATGACTAAATAAATGTAGCCTAAACATATAATAAATAACATTTTTATAAATGATGTATAAATATCATGAAAGTTCATGATTATATAATTGTTGCTTTAATCTATATGGGCAAAACTAGTAAAAATGTGGTCTAAAAACATAGGTAAGGTATAAAATCAACATGTAAAATTGTTGTCTATTGTAAGAATTTTAAACAACGGTTTTAAAAATATTGTCATACTAAAAACCGTTGTCTATTACCTATAACTACACTCACCTATACCACGCCTAAAAAATTGTGGTCTAATCTTTAGACCACGGTTTTTATAATTTATATCATAATTTTATGTCGTTGTCTAAAGTCGTTTTTGTTGTAGTATATTTAACACAAAGATAGATTATCCATTGATCACAAATTAGAAAAAGAAAAGTATCATGACTTTAGTTTAGAACTCATGTTTAATTATTGGAATTTTTAATATTTAATTAAATAACCCCTAAAAATTTAAAAGCTAAATGCTTACATATAAAATATTGGTATTGGTGTTTGATAAAAGAAATCGAAAAGGCGAGGGAGACGGAGACTATCTCTCAATATAAAACTTATGCGCGTTATATATATTATTTACTACAAAACGATTGGTGCAACTGAAAATTAAATTTCCGCATATATGACAAAGACTGACATGAAATATATATACTAGTATATTGCAAAGTATATAGAAACTATTGATACAAAGTTAATTTTCCTAGTTGGTCTGTTAACATAAATTGTGGCAAAAAATATGTCATGTTCAAAATGAATTTAGAGTATGTTGAACTAATCTATAAAGTGTGCTACACGAGGAATATTGTGCTATTCATCGATGATTATAGTAGAAAAAATGGGACATATTTTCTAGTGGAGAAGTTAGACGCTTTAACTTCTTTTAAATATTTTAAGAAAATGCTTTAGAAAGAATATGAATTGTATATTAAGTGTCTACGAAATGTATATTAGTAATTACTATAAATATTTTATTAAATTAAAAGTAAATATATCTAGTAATTTTGAAAATCCAAAAAATGAAAAATTTGAAAGGACAATTATCATGATACAAGAAAACCGTGACTAATATTTATTATTAATAAAAACAAGGCAGAGGTAGAGTTTGGAGAACATGAAAAGGAATCCATGAAAGAGTCAATGACTTTGGAAGCAGGAACTCGGAAGTTTCGACGAATGGAACAGTGAAAACGCGAATTTCAGTTTCAAACGCACACGCCATGCTCGCACAAGTTCATACCTTGGAAAAGCAACCGCGTTGAAACGAACCACCGCTATTACGCTTCACCCCGAGTTCTCACCTCCACCACCATTTATTTAAATATTTTCGTAAAAAAAACTGCGCTATTATAATTTCCTTATAGGGACAAAAATTCAAAGAAAGAGAAGATAAATATACAATAAATAATATGAATCAAATGATGAAAAAACTAACATTAAAAAAAGTAATACAATAAATTAACAATTAACTCCGATTGCACATAGTTTGGTGGCCGGTTAAGCTTTGTAGAGGATCACGCGCTTTTCAAATTCCCCAACCCCACACCACTCACAGTTAGTTATAAATCCACACACCAGGAGCTACTAATCTTCCACTCCATCTCTTCATCCTTTGCTTATTCATATTCTTTTCCCACCGTTATTGTTTTCGTCCCTCGCTCATAACATTCGACCATGTCGCAGTTGAACGGAGCCTACTACGGCCCCGCTATTCCGCCGCAGAAGTCCTACAACCGCCCAGGGCGCGGCGGCGGGCTTGGCTGCTGCTGCGGCTGCCTCTTCAGCTGCATCTTCAGCCTCATCTTCAAGGTGATTTTCACGCTGATCATCATCGTGGCCATCGCCGTGTTCATCTTCTGGCTCATAGTCCGTCCCAACATGGTGAAATTCCACGTCACTGACGCCACCCTCACGGAGTTCAACTACTCCAACAACACCCTCCACTACGATCTTGCCCTGAACATCACAGTGCGCAACCCTAACAAGAGGCTGGGTATCTACTACGACTTCATCGAGGCGCGTGCATTGTTCCACGACGCCAGGTTCAACTCCCAGTACCCCAATCCCTTCTACCAGGGGCACAAGACCACGAACGTGCTGAACCCCGTCTTCAAGGGGAACCAAGTGATGGCTTTGGACGCTGACCAGAGCGCCGAATTGAGCAAGGAGAACTCCACCGGGTTGTATGAGATCGATGTGAAGATGTACCTGAGGGTGAGGTTCAAGTTGGGCGCTTTCAAGACCAAGACACTCAAGCCCAAAGTTAGCTGCGACTTGCGCGTGCCTTTCAAGGGAACCGCCACCGCCTTTCAAACCACCAAGTGCGACTGGGATCGCTGATCGATTCGGGTTCTTACACCCACCCGACCCGACCCGACCTGTTTTTACGTCATTTGTGGCTTTTTCATATATTTTTTTATTTGTTAGTTTTGGACACAGTCGTACCTCTTGTACTTGAGTTCAGAGATACTATTATTATTATACTGCATGTATACTTCATTGTATGTATCTGTATCCTCTACCTCCGTTCGGCCGAGGGGATTTTTGGTTTATTCTTTATTCACACTTATGTTATATGTTAATAAATAAATTTCTATTTTCTGTCGCTCTTCCAATACTTTTTTTCGTTAAAAATCTACTACATTAATCATTCAAAAAAGAAAAATTAAATATAGACGTGACAATTTTTTCTTCCGCTAACAAAATCCCTTTTAAACAATTCTGACATTTACAATTCAAATACCCTAGTTACGCTTTTTTTAAAGTTGCCTGCTTGCGACGTAATATAAATCTACCTCTCAGATTTACGCGTACCCAAACAGAAAACGTAATGCCTTTGAAAAACTACGGAAAAATATCAGTGGAATTAGAGAAAGATGGTGAAGTTTTAGTTAGGTTTTCGCCATAATTCTTTATGAAAAATGAAGTGGACTTATAAATATTGGCCGAATTATTTAAGGCCCACTTAATTGATAATTATTTGTCCTGATTAGTAATGAGGAGATTAATCAATTGAATGATAGAAAAACATTAAAGATTATATATCTTGATTTAAGACAACTCAAAACTCACGTAAAAACAACTTTTATTGTAATGTTCTGATTTAAGAAATCTCTTTAAATTCTACAATATATTGGGATTGAAAGGGAGGTTCCAGCTTTAGAATACCTCATCGTGTTGACGGAGATGATGCAAAGACAGGATGAGAACGCCAGAAGAGAAACAAAATAAATGCCAGCTAAAAATCTGATGCGTTACAATAAAATTTCATATCTTAATTAATAAGTCTAAAACGAGGTGAAGATTGATCAATAGTTTAAACCTTTCTTAAAAAATATATTAATTGATTTGACGGCTTCACATTAAGTTATACCAAAAGTCAACATTCACAACAGAAATTAAGATATCAGAGTCCATATAAAAATGTTTAGTGCTCAAATGTTAGTTAGTACAAAGTTATATAGGATTAGATGTAGGAACATTGTTAAAAACGACTTAACACTAGCTCAGGAGTCTTTGGATTAGTTATTTCAAGATACTTTTTTTGTATTATTTCTAGTACATTCATTTGCAAATAAAGTAAAACTTTCTAAAAATAAACGAACGAATTTACTTAGTATAGAACAAACAAGGACGACATTATTCATCGAATACATACCTTAATCAGTTATGCAGTATCGAAATTTCAAGTTGACAAAACTGATAGCATCGAAAACGGAATTGCTATGTGATGTATATGCTAACAAACTACTTCATTTTCTCCCTTGTATAGATTAAATGGGTCGTAACAAATCAACATGTTTGGTGTCACTTTCATCGATCGTATGGGCATGCCCACAAAATGACAAGATTTATATGACGTAATATTGTTTGTTTCACCAAATCTAAATTGTACAGTTTGAGAAAAATAAAATAAAATTATTTATTAATAATTTTTGCATGGGTAATAAGACATCTCAAAATAAATGACTTTTGTACGCCATGCGAAGTCTATATCTGTTCCCTAGTTTTTCTTTTATGACAGTGTAATAAGGACGACACTTGTGTGTGGAAATTAAGCAGGGCAAAGAAAATAAACTCTGATATGCTTTGTAGGTTTTTGTCGTTATGATAGTCCATCATTGGATTTAATCAGTGTTTCCGTCAACAGAGTTGTATTTAGTGTAGGAAATTATGATCGTTGATGGAGATGGTGGCTGACCTTGTCGACAATACTGTTACTCTAATTGATAATGATACTTTGAGTAATTTTAAAATATAGAAAAATGAAAAAAATAAAAAAAATAGAAAGTCACTTAAAAAATATGACAATTCAGATCTAAAAGAAAATTGTTAAAATTTAATTTTTATAATATAATTTTTCTACTCTAATCTATCATGTTTTTGGTTTTTTATACCTCGGGTTGGTAGTGTTGGACTTTTGGTGATCCTGCTCCTCATAGTTTTCGTTTGGAAAGTGATATCTTCACATTTTTCAAATTTTATTCTACCATTTCACATCATTTTTCCTTTTTTTATTCTATAATTTATTTTATATTTTAACTAAATAGCTTAATATAATATTTTATTACTATTTAAAGTTGTTAAATGGATATATAAAAAAATATAGATTGTCAAAAATAATTTCCTTAAAAACTAAACTTTCTAACATTATAATACATTATATACTCAAATATTAAATTTTTAATTTATAAAATTGATATCTAAATTAATGAAAGCTTTTACATTCTAAAGACACATATATAACATATACTTTTCGAAAATACCATTTTGACAAGATTTTTTTATAAATATTTCGAAATAAATATTTTAGAAGGTATTTTTGAATTTGCAAATACTTTCCAAAATACCTATTCTAAAATATAAAAGTATTTTTCGAAATAAATGTTTTGAAAGATATTTTTGAATTCAAAAAGAGATATTCATTTTAGAAAATATTTTTATATTCTTATATAAGTGTTTCAAAAATATCTTTCAAATATATATATATATAATATTTTGGATTGGATTTTCTGAAAAATATTTTCAGATCCAAATTCAGAATATCCATTACGAAGAAATTAGAAAAAAAAAGGTGCAAGAATTTTTATTATATTTTAATGGGGGATAGTTTGGGAATTCAAAGTTTTCCAGTGGTGCAGGAAGAAAAAAAGGGGATGCCTAAAAAGATATCCTTTACTCCTTTAGGTTTTGGGCTGAACCCATAACATGATAGACCGCCAGCTAAAACAGTATTTGATTCTATTGAACATTTGGAATACTATCACATTAGCACTGAAAATAAAAATATATATTAAAAATTCTTGAGAGTTTAATATGACAGTTATTTATTCAAAATCTAAAAGCTTCTTTGTCTCATGAAAACGATAATATTTATACATATTTGCGCATTAAGATCATAATAAGTAACTAATATTTTTTAATATATATTTATTTTCGATTTCCTTAGTTAGATAATATATTAACGTTTAGCATTTTCAAGGAGAGAAATTTTTTATCTTATATTATTTTGGAAAAATATACTGTGTATAATTCTACAATTTTATGTTATTTAACTTCATAGGTTTTATCTTTGTGTAGTTATGTTTTTGTTGAAAAAGGTGTCAATTATTATGTGGTGGGGTAAGTGCATTCTGTTGCAGTTAAATCCTAATGTTTGGAGTGCTATATCATTAAACATAAATAGTTGCTCTGAATACTAATTTATGTCTCAATAGTCAATAACGAAGGTTTGATCTAATAATTTTTACTTTTAAGATGATTTGTTATAACTTTCTATTTTTCTCTTCATTTAATAGGGGTGTGATTGCCAAACTCAATTAATTGAATTAGTTTAGCAATAAATCTAAAAGAAAATTGAAAAAATATCCACCTCAAATTAATTATCAATTTGACCTCTTAGTTTATTTGAATACGTCACATTTAGAAAAAGAAAAAAAAGTAGTAAATTTTTACACAAACTAAAATAAAATTATTACATAGAATTAGTACAAATAAAAAAAATTATTAATTAAATTATACATAAATAAGTTTTACTTTATTCTTTTTTTACTTTTTAAAGTAGTTAGTTATTCGTGAAAAAGAAAATCGAAAAAACAGTGAATTAGGTTAGAAGAAACCAAAAATGAATTATAGCGTTGTAGGCTGGGACAAGGAGAAGACACGGACATCCTCACATCACATGCACATGGTGATGACGCTAAAGTAAAACCAACCATCTTTTCTCTTTCATATGACATTTTATTTTTCCTTCCTGGTTGACTTGTTTGGTCTATTTTTAATAAAAAATTAATTTTTGACAAATAATTTTTTGATAAAGCTATTAATAGAGTATTTTTTTTATTTTTTTATGAAAGTAAAATAATAAAATTTTAGGATTTTTTTTATAAAAAATATTGTTTGTCAAAGTTGGTGAAACACAAACTTTGTTACCATTTCCCTTTCTAATATTCTCTTTCATTTCTTTACCATTTACACGGATCTAGATTCTTAGCATTACCATGCTGATTAAAAAAAACAAAAAGAAAAAACTTACTTTTAACATTATTGGCTCCCCCATGTTTCGATCTACACCTTTTACGAAATTAACCAGGAAGAGTCAACAACTAACTACTACCGCATGTACCGGTAGTTGTAAATAAGAACAACAAGGATTGGTACTTTCGTTACGTAGCATTCTCAATGCCACATTTCGGGTTTCGTTAATTTCAATGAAAACACGACACATTATGTTTTGTACCTTACGTCTGAATGCGTGCGCACCATTTCCATTTGTTCTGGTAACTTGTGACGAACGCGGCTTACCTTGTTACATATAACTAATACCATGTTTGTTTCACCATCAATTTTCTGGAATTATGTTGAGTGTGAGAAGCAAAAAACTCTTTTTTGTATAATTGAAGGATTATAAAAATAGATGTATTTAGTTGAAGGAAAAAGCAGAGCAACTTTTGTTGTTTATTTTCGCAGTTGGTACCTGGACTGAACAACGCACACAAAGGGGAATTCATGAACCTAATCAATACTGAGACAAATAAAGACAATCCCATTCATAGATGCATCATGTGCCTCTCACTTTTGCTAATGGGTGACCTACAACGCAATAAGCATCAACGTCTTTGGTCAATCCCATCAACATTCCAACCTTTTCACTCATTTTATTTTTGTTTAGTTTCTTTAACAACTCATCATCCCTTCTGAAAGTTATGTGCTGTTCACATCTTTTATCTACCCTATATTTTGGGTAATTAATCTCTTCGAAGCAAATTGCAACCAATTTCCCATCTTTCTCGCACAAGAAGTTCAGATTCAAAACCTCACTTCTCACGTCAACTCACGTTCTGGTTACTTCCAATCAAAAACCAAATCCTAAATTTAATTTTGTTGTTGCGTAAACAGTGACTAATTATGTAACATGCGTTTTTTTACCAATTTATTATTAACGATATGCTATGTTCCTTAAAAAATTATATACTATTTTTTTTTTAATTTAGTAGGCATGATAAAATGAATCCATAGAGATGTTAAGATTTGAGACGGGTAGTTAAGTATACACAGTCCATTAAAGAAAATGGTACTTAAACCTACTTTTGTACTCTATATTAAAACTAAAACTTTCTATCAAAATAAAAAATAAATTCAAATTGGTACATATCTTCGAATTTTGTTTTGATTGTTGATCCTCACCGTTATGGACAAAGAAATACCTTCTCCTTTCACGTGGTCCTCATTTTTATTGTCTCACATTCATCTTCATTATCAGTTTAGTGAAACTACAATGCCTTGCTTCTTAACCAAAAAAAGAAGATAAGATATTATCCGTTTCGCTATTTCACTTATCCTCATCACTCCGTTCAATTTTAATTGAATGCGGTATGTATTATTTATATAATGGTTTGATATTATGTGTTGGTATTATATGTCAAAAAAATTCATATTCGTGGATATCTGTCGATAAAATCTACAACAAAAAATGAATATCCGTAGATAACGGATACGAGTATGTTAACAGGGCGAATACGAATATTATAATATCTGTACATGTGGATACTCGTAACTGTTATACTCTAATTTAAATTAAAAAAAATATTAAAACACTAACACATTAATTTTGAATGTGTTATTTTTTATCAATTGATTTTACAAAATCTCTATTTATTTGTAAAAAATCATTCAATATTATTTAAATGAGTTATTTAACTTTTTTTGAACTTTATAAATATTATGTATTATATTTTTATTTTATTTTACGTTTAAAATTTATTGTTAAATATTAAAATTTCTTTCATAAATATATACGAGTACTCGTAAATATTAAAAAAAATATATGTAATACACACATAATAAATATAATATCTGCATGAATATGAATATAGGTGAATATTTATTCAAAAGTTAAAATATGGAGCAACTATTACGTATCCTACCGTTCTGTTGTATTCCTAATCAGTATGCATATTCGCCCCGTATCCATAATTGGTAAGCACTTAGAGTAAGTTAAAATAAAACAATAAAGTTTGGTCACTGTGATCTTATGAAAGAAAATAACTAAGACCACTTAATGGCTTGGGATTTAACTGTTACTCTGTCGGTGATGATCAACAAAATACTATACACCGCTTTGGCATAGTTGTACGAAATAGCAAACAAGGCTCCTTATCGGTGTGCTGGCTAGAAGACAAACAAGAACCGCAAATAATGCAAGAATAAAGTACCCAACACTTTACCTTAACCTTTCCTCCCCTCACATGAAAGACAATTTACGAAACACCATGGAAAGGAATCCATCACACTCTCAAAACGCTCCTTTACCTAAAACTCACGAATAAATATTGCACATGAAACCAACCAAACATGTGTTACAAGCTCACTCTTATGCATTTCATCAACTAATCATCGTAATATTATCGATTTATTTAAAATCATTGTAAGCATTCATACTGCAATCACGCAGTAAAAAAAATGAATAGTTATTTTGCTGCATATTAACCCAACCACAAATAAATAAAAATAACACGTTAATTTACAGTTACTACACTAACTTTTCCTTTTGCAACTCTGAGGGCCGAACCCGAACCTCTCATTCTCCAAATCATATTCAATGAGGAAATTTTGCTGCTGATAGTTCCCCAAAATGATGGCGGGACCGGACATCATCGCCGGACCGGCTCCACCGTCGGAGACAACGGTCAGACACACCACCTCCGAATCGTCGATTAAGGAGAAATAATTTTCCACCGGCAGCGTCATTTTTGCGCCGCCTTTGAACTGAAAAGTAAACTCCGGGAAATTCACGGTCTTGGCGCCGGAAGTATTAAAACAGGGACCCAACCCAGATTGAGCCTCAACGTCCTCCGCCCTGGAATAATTCCCCAGCTGCTTCACAAACTCTTGGGCCACCAAATCATAAACGGGCCGTTCCATGAAAGTGAAGGTGGATCCAGAGTCCACGATGGTGCCGCCGTGACCGTCAGAGCCGGGGTCCAAAAAGCTAAACGGAATCTTAACGTTCTTGCCGCCGACAATGACCTTCCGGAGGCTGAGATAGTAATACTCCAGGAAGGCGGGGTTGCTGGCAGAAGGGTTGGGGTGAAACGGCGTGTATCTGAGGCCGCTGGTTTTGGTGTCGCCGGTGGAGCTGATTTGTAAAACGAGGTCGCTGTTTTCCGTGGAGTCGTCGAAGCTGTGGGAGAGTAAGCAGTAAGAGAATCTCTTGAGGGCCATTTGTGAAGGGAGAGACTCTTGGCCGCGACCGAAGCCGGCGATGCCGGAGGGTTGGCGGATGGAGAGGATGGAGCAACCGACGAGAAATTGGGGAACGATTTTTGAAGGGAAGTTGAGATTGTCGAGGAGTAAAAAGCCGGCGGTGGAGCCCAAGCCGTATTCGATAATGTAAGGGGGACAAGTGATGGAACAATTTTTAGAATTGGGTTGGCATTGGGGGCAGCGAGATTGAAGGTCGGAGCCGAAGAGGTAACCGCATTTGGGGTTCGTGCAACCTACGAGTTTGGCGGTGGAGGAATTTTTGGGAATGAAGGTGTGGATTTTGGTGGGGTCGATGTTTGGGAAGAGACAGTGGGAGCAGGTGTAGCGGGGGGTGCAGGGGAACCAGACGAGGCTACTTCCTGTGTCGAGAACGAAGGGGGAGGTTTGGGGTGGGGTTCCGAAGTTGAGATCTATGGAGTAGCCACCGTAGCTTTTCGGGTAGACTTGGGTTGTGGCGACGGAGGGAGCATTTTTGCGGTGTTTGAGGTGGTGGGCCCGGGTTAGAGAAGCTGAAGCGGCGAGTTTGAGAGCATGGAAAGAATCGGAGGATTGGGGTTTGGTGAGTAGAGGCGATAGCGGGAGAGTGATGGTGTTGGTGTTGGTGGAGGAAGTGAGTGCCGTGTGAGATATGAGAGTTAGAGATAAGAGAATAATGTAAGGTAGAGCCATTGGGTGGTGAAGCCAAGATAGAACGATAGAATGGAATGAATGAAGTTGTTTTTAAATGCAGTGGCAGTGAGATGAGAGTTTGAGACCGTGAGTGGCACCTAACGGGAAAAGGGGAAGTGAGATTTGACTTCCACGGCCATGGAATTTAACAATTAAATCAAAACTTGGCACAACGGCTACGGTGGAATTTTGTTTCCACGCTGCACTACGTGGAATCTGCTTCTCACTCCTATGTCACACCTCTTCAGTGTTCTCCTTTTTCATTTCTTCATGGTTTTCTTATTAAAAGTTACCTGTTTGCACATGTACGAGGTCCTTTTAACCTATATTAATTGTTTGCTTAAGGCTGTCTGTCTCTGAGCATCCTAATGAAAGTTCTGTAATAAAATTGTTGCCACAGTTTAGGCACAACTTAAAATTCAATGACAAGGATTTGCAGTAATTACAGTGTATGTACATATATAGAGACCAGAGGTTTTTACCAGAGCCAAATTTAGAGAGACGAGTTATTTATGTAGCTTACTAATGCTTGGTATCTGAAACCTGTCCTTGTAAGAGGGTTGTCATTGATTACATTAAATTTGGCGTGGGCAGGGGAGTGAAGACTTTGCATATAGTTGACGAATATGAGATTTATCTGTAAGCAAATGAGTTAGGAACTTTCTTCGAATACAGCTGTGGAATTATAATTTTGTGTATCTTATACGTTTGGCATTTTGCTATTTGTATAACAAAAAACCACTTCAAAAATTAAAGACTAATAAATGTCCTGTCTAATTATAAAAAAAAAATAAAAAATGATAGTGGTTAATGTATGAAAAAGTATTTTTATTGTTTAAGCTAAGTTAAAAATACTAAGATGGCAAGGATACATTTAAACACATTAAACCTATAAATTGATGTAAAAAAAGACATGGTTCAAGTGTTTGATGTTATTCTGAGAAGCAAAGAAGGCATAAGTGATTTGGTGAATGTTTGAACGTGTATGGGAATAGGAATTAAGAGGATAAAGCACATGAAGGCATACCCCACTACACGTAATTTATAGATCATGGCACATGGGAGGAGTGAGTAGCGCCCACAATCACAATTCAACCAAAACTTACATTGGACTTGGGTAGTATTTGGCACCATTTCGTGTATACCACATTATTATATTTGGTGTTGTCATAAATGTCTTTCAAATATATCCTTCAAATTAAATCACACTAAAAATAATAATGTTAATAATATATTTAGTTTTATAAAGTTAATTCTTTAAAGATAGCTTTAGATTTATATGTCTGAATAAAAAAATATATAAAACTAAAGTTTTAAATAATTTATTTATTAATATTTTTTCATTTATAACTTTATTTTTACTGTTTAATCTTTAAAAGAATTACTTAAAAATTAATTAATGGTAACGTGTGGGTAGAGATGTCAGAATGGGTGACAACATATGGGTGTTGTTAAAATGGTGTAAAAAAATTGTTTTAAAGATGAAAAATAGTGAAAGATGTTGTCAGAAGAGTGTACAAAAATTTTGGATGTCAAATAAGTATAAAAATATATTAGATATCACTTGCTAAGAGATTCTTAATCATTTACTCAGAAATATATGATGTTTGCTGAGAAGTCTTTTGTCACTTGCTAAAAAATTTATTTAAAATATTAAGTTTTAAAATTTCAAATTTTTAATAAAATTTTATTAAATGTCTTTTTAATAAAATTCATTAAAAAAAATACATATATAAAAATTAAAAATATAAAAATGTTATAAGAAAAATAACAGAGAAGTCATGGTCGATAATGACTTCTCTAAAATAAAAATAAAAAAAATGAAAATTACTACGACTCACGACGACATTAATTTATGCATAGGTCGATATTTATAATGACAATTCACTTTTGATTATTTTGTGAAAAAATTGTCCTCGTACGTAATAACTTCAATATAAAAGTTTTGTTGGGTACACACAACTTTATTCTTGTAGTGCAATTTATTACTGTCCTATTCTTTTAAAGAAATAAGTCAAAGTTACCCATTTTTTAAAAGAACCCATTTATGTCAAAAAAAATAATTAAAAACATAAATTTTTTAAATATCAATAAAAGATTAATTAATAATACTTGAATTTATAAAAGACTTTAAACTTAATTAGATATTAATTTTATTAATTATCTTAATCTATTACTTTGGATGATAATTTTGAGCAGAACTGCGGAAAGTAGGCGCATAATTTTGTAGCAAAACGTTTGGGCCCGACCCATATTTTTGAGGCCATTTTGAAAATAAATGAGATCCATAACCATTTTTTTTTATTTGTCATCTTTTGCTTATCTCTTAATTATTTTTGTTTTTTATTTTTAAAATAGTTTTCGAAACAAGCACTTATTTTCGGAAACTTTGTTTGATATTAATCTGATCAACTACATCTTATTAAAGCAGTTAAGTTAACCTGAATATTTCAGCTGTGGTTAAATTAGATTTGGGTTACGATTAAATAGAATGAAAAACTAAATTTAACTTAGTTTCGAAGTTTAAACCCGAAATTCAACATTTTATTTACATATATTTAGATCCGGTCATATTCAACGAATTTGTCACCCTTAACTGTAATATTAAATTGAAAAAGGCTAATTATTAATTCAAAACCGTTACTTAACACAATTTTTTAATATTGTATTTTAGAAGAGTACATGTGTGTGTATATATATATATATATATATATATATATATATATAATTATTTTATTGATACTGTTTATTGATACTGTTTATTCTTACTGCTGTTTAAACATTTTCTTCTAAATATTTTTTATGTAACAAATAAAGATATTACAAATAAAGGGTATTAAATGATATTTTTAATAAATATAAGAGCATAAATTAACAATTATATGTTGTTTTACCAGACGAAGTTGTGCTTTATAGTTACTGTGCGGGTGAATAAAAACATGTATTTCATTTGAATTAATAGAAAACAGAATGAAATCGAAAAATTAAAATTAAATAAATAGAAAGAAATGAAATAATTTTACAAAAGGTGACCTTTATGGAAGATTAATAGTTGCCAAAGTTATAAATACATTCAATATTTCTTGTCCTTTTTCTTTTAATTGAACTCTATTAGTCATCACATTTTGATTAAATTTTGTGTTGGATTAACTTCCGACAGAATTATTTATATTTTACACATATAGTTGACAACATGGTATTTATTTATCTTTCTAAAAGCTTGGCAATTTGTTTGAAGCTTTCTGAATTATACATATATATATATATATATATATATATATATATATATATATATATATATATATATATATATATATATATATATATATA
>Ga0099822_1005956_pt1 | contig 15918 bp, 14 predicted proteins | sample CowpeawhiteBW_FD_76839 | JGI IMG/M metagenome (GOLD analysis project Ga0099822, IMG submission 76839) | Root nodule microbial communities of legume samples collected from California USA - Cow pea white BW | ecosystem: Host-associated > Plants > Roots > Nodule | place: USA: California | collected...
ATATATATATATATATATATATATATATATATATATATATATATTATTTATTATTATCATTGTTGTTATTATTTTTTATTATTGATATATAATTTATTTATATTATTATTATAAATTATAATACTTAACATTATTAATGTTTTTATTATTACTTATGTATAAACTTTTCTCATATTTCTTTGCATATAACTAAGGAAAGTTAAAAAAAAGAAAAGGATCGCAGTATATTTCATCTCGTTTTTTCCACTTTCATTTAAAATTTGTACTTTCCTGATTCTTGTCACCGGAAACAAACATATTTTTAATCTAACTTAACTATACAATATTAAATTTGTATTCACTTATATGTAATAATCTTATTTTTAGTGAAATTAAGATATCCAACCATAGTTTGGTTTGTTTAAATAAATTATATAACTTAATTGATAAACTAGTACAGTTTTTCACCGTAACTTAATTGTAATATTTTTAGCAGCAATGTCTAAACCATTAAACTTGTATGCTGATATGATTAATTAATCATCCAAAAAGTTGATATTTGAAATGAAAAGATAATAATATAGAATCTTGATTTTCAGGTGTTAAGAAGACTATTGGACGGTGGGAAGAATCTTCCTGATCCCGATTCTCTTCTCATAAATGGCCAAAAGGATGGTGCCGTATTCACTGGGTTACCTGGTATTTTATTTCACATCCTATGGCTAAGAAATAGAGATAGTTTTCAATTTCCAATTAATCTAGGACCATCCATGGTTATTATTAATTTTGGAAAAAATAAAAATAATTTTCAGGGAAGACATACAAGTTGAGGGTGTCCAATGTTGGGTTATCAACCTCGTTTAACTTCAGGATTCAGGGGCATGAGATGAAGCTGATTGAAGTTGAAGGTGCACACACAATCATGGAGTCCTACAACTCCCTTGATGTTCATGTGGGCCAATCCGTTACTGTTTTGGTCACATTTAATGGCCCAATCGCTGACTACGCCATTATTGCATCTACCCGTTTTACCGGGCCCAGTCTTCTCACTACCACAGCAACTCTTCGCTATGCTGGCTCCAACACCAAGTCCCCAATCCCATTGCCTCAAGGCCCACCAACTAATGATGTACAATGGTCCATGGAGCAAGCTAGAACCATCAGGTACTGTATTTTATTTATTTTACAAAATTTATCTCCTCTAAAATAAAAACAAATGAAATGTAAAAAATCATACATGTGTTTTATTTTGAGGGAAAAATTTTAATTTCAAAAATATCACCTTAATTTTTGAAACATGTGTAAGAAAAATACTTAAAATAGTTGAAATGTAAATACAGCTATTTTTTTTATTCAGTTTATCATATTTTATGGTTTATAGTTTAGTGGTTTTCAACTATAAACTTTGTTGTTTTATATTTTTATTCCCAATGATTCTTTTTGGAAATGCCTGTAACTTTTGAGCAATTAATTACATCAATTTAGATCTATCAACCAGCTTGTTAGTCATAAATGTTAGGACACACATTTATAGTTAGTGAAGTTGTTAGGTTTGTATCTTTAGCATATCTCTCACATATATGACTTTCAGCTTTTTTAAGAGGAAACATTTTTTTGAGTTCATTATTTTCAGTGTTGCACTGTTTTCAATTGGGAATCTTCTGATCATTGCCTCTGACTATGTTTTGTTTACTTTTGTTTAAAGACTGAATTTGACAGCAAATGCAGCTCGACCAAATCCTCAGGGCTCATTCCACTACGGAACCATCCCTGTTGTAAGGACACTTATATTGGCAAATTCCAAAGCCATAATCGATGGAAAGTTACGATATGCAGTGAACGGAATTTCCTACGTCAATCCAAGTACCCCATTGAAGCTCGCTGATTGGTTTAACATCCCCGGTGTCTTTGATCTCCACACCATCAAAGATGTTCCTCCTCCTCCACCTGCAAAACTAGGCACATCAGTCATAGGATTCACCCTCCATGACTATGCAGAAATAGTCTTCCAGAACAATGAAAACCACATTCAGTCCTGGCACATGGATGGATCTAGCTTCTATTTTGTTGGGTACGATATAACTAATTTTTACTCTTCTTAATCGGGTTTAGTTCGATTTGTTCATGACAAAATTGATTGACCAAATCTAATAAATATCTAGACTTGCCAATGGCTCGTGGACCCCTGATGCCAGAAAGACTTACAACTTGATTGATGGGATTAGTAGATACACTGTTCAGGTGAGTCACATAAATTCTAAGTAATAAAAATCAGTGTGTCCAAATACTTTATTTAATCTTTCGTATGTTTATGCAATGACAGGTGTATCCAAAGTCGTGGAGCGCGATATTGGTATCTTTGGACAATAAGGGTATGTGGAACTTGAGGTCTGCAATATGGGAAAGAAGGTATTTGGGACAAGATTTGTATCTGAGGGTGTGGAACAATGAGCAAAGTTTATACACCGAGACTCTTGTTCCTCTCAATGCACTGTATTGTGGCAAGGCTAAACACCTCCCCAAGTCATAGCCTCACAAGGGGTTTATGTATAATTTCATGTGATTATTGGCATAAGTTGTAGCTTTGGATTTTCACTTTTTTATCTTCATTCTTATCATTATTTTGTTTACGAGTTTCAGTTACGAGGGTGTGACTGTTCAAGAAAAATGTAAGAGATTGAAAGCCTTCACTGAATATGGGGCATATTGGAAGAGCGCTTTTAACTAGTTAATTTGATGTTGTATTAGATTATTATTTCTTGTAATCGGAATAAAACACATAGTATTTCACCTCATTTCGAGTTCAATCATCACAAGAGATAATCATTAAAAAGTAAACTTTAAATCTATATCAATCTTATCAGTTTGTAAAATAAATTTTGCATCCACTTATATTATAAATTTGTTTTATTTCTAATTGATGTGAAACTTTCAACACATACGTCGAGATAATAAGATGTAAGAGCGGGTGGAATGATGATATGCTCAACAAACACAAATCTCGGTAGGATAGACTCTAACTCATTGTTAGGAAAAAGTCCAAGTGTGAGTCAAAAGTCTCACATTGGATAGAAAAGATAAAGTTAAACACTATATAAGAATAAAAAACTATAACAACATTGATTTAAGGTTTTGAAGTTAAAGTGGTGTCAAAGGTCTTATATGTGTAATACTAATGTCATATAACCATATGGAACCACAATCTCTCAATAACCTTAAACCTTAAGGTTTTGAAGTTAAAGTGGTGTTAAAGGTCTTATATGTGTAATACTAAGGTCATATAACAATCTCTCAGTATTTATGAACTAAGCCAAATGATAAAAAATAAATAATAACACAAACAAAAAATAAAAGATAAGATATAAAATATCTAATATGATTAATAAACGAGAAATTATCATAAATTTTTTTATCAACAATAAAGAATTAATAAAATATAAATCCAAGTATAAATCTGAATTAGATATAGTTCAAGTATGTATAAATTCTATGTAAAATATCTCAATTAACAACATATTTTTTCGGTGTGTATAATTATTATATAATTATTATTCAATGTGTAGGGATTAAACATTGATTAAGTTTTCATAAATTCAGTTCAAATTTCAATGACAAAAACATATTTTTTTCCAATATTTATGAAAAGTGTTGGCTAGACTGACACTAGTTTTTTATTTTATAAAAAAAATTAAATAACTTGTACCGTTTATTATTTTTAACACCGTTCAGAAATAGGGATCAAAAATAATGATTTTGAAATGTAAAGATAAAACAGTGACCAAATTTTAACCAAGGACCATCTAGATCAAACTTCATAAACCAAAAACATATTTTTTTTTCTTAAATTTTATGTTGTATTCTTCGTGGGCTTTGTAAAGTGTTACTGCATTTGATAAATTTACTATTCTAAACACGTTTGTAAAGCGCCAAATCCACATAATCTCGCAAAAAAGAGAGATAATAAAACACTGCATTTGAGCAACATTTTTTTTTTCTTTGTTCACTTCCACAATGTGATGACCCTCTCCCACATTCAGCATATGGAGAATGGAACATGTATTTTTGAAGGGAAACGAATCCTTGAATTAGTTTAGAAAAATTATAAATAATTCTTTTAATTTATTCTTTATGATATAAAAATATAAGGCTTTTGCTTCCCTCGTTCTTTCAACCTTTTTCATGTAATCTGTCTTCTATTATTTGGCTATACATTTCGTACACTATTTTAGTAATTACCAAAACAAAGTTCCCTCAATCATATCCGATTATCATCATTTTTTACTTTATTTGTATAATTGATGTCTTAAGTTTTAAGCTTTTTGTTTTTCTATCTTCCATTTCTCAATTAAATTTAGATAGTTTTTTTTTTTACAATAGTAAAAAAATAAACTAAAATGCTGTGGTAGGCCTAGGTTGGAAGCGAAAACCCTCACCTCTTTGGAAAGTAGTATGTCTAAAACTAAAATAAGTCGATTGATATTTAGTAGAAAAATGTTGAAGTCATATATTCCAGTTATAATAATTATTATTTGATTGTAAAACTTGCATGGTATAATATTCGGAATGCGTGATATTGACGACCTATCAACACTAGTACAAAAAAAATAAATCATTTTTGCAATGTCTCTTTTTAAAACTTGATTTTAAAGTACGTACGTAATAGCACTGTAGTGTTATTACAAATATATAACTTGTTTATAAGGGTAGCCAAGCGAAATACATTCTACGTTAGTTACAAAAGTAATTACTCGCATAGTATATAATATTGTATAAAATACACTTTGTAACTTGTTTTATTTATTTAATATTTCTTTCGTTTATGGCTAAAAATACTCATATATCATATTCTTTTTTCATTTATTCAAAAAATTTCAATGTTTCAATTAACTCAAAATCATTACGTCATTCTCTGTCTTTCTCTTTTCTTCCTTCAAAATATTCATATCTTCAGTTCTCTCCATCACATTCATATATGTTGCGCTTTTTTTTTTTTGTGTGTGACTACCAATATTACTTTATATTCTTTTTCTCGTGTTGTCGTTGTTGGTGCATCTTTCTCTCTTTTATGTTCAAAATTTCTTCATCCTTTTCTTGTATATGATTTCTTCTGTCACCATGAGTTTTTCCCATTTTTCTGACGATTTTGAATCACATACAACTTTTTCTACATAATGGACATATTTGTTACTAAAATATGATGTATTTAAGTTGTTATACAATTATATTATGATTAGATAAGTATGAGATAGACCTATATATTAGACTTAAAAGACTTAAGATCCATATATATTTAAATTATTTTTTGTATTGATGTGCATATATTGATATTCATCTAGTTAGGATAAGACTTTGTAAATTTTAAATTAAAATTGGCTAATTTTTAAATATATTTTGACTTTCTATTAACTTTCTATTATCTAAGTAAATTTTTACACATAAATTCACTTTTTTTCTTCTAATTTTTAGTTTTTAAAATTATCTACGCAAAAGCCTTTTTAAATTTTATGAATTTCTATAAATAAAATTAATACACACAAACATAACAAAAAATGTATGACATAAGAAATAGTTAAAGAAGTATTACAACATAATAATAATATCCCAGAATTTTGGTATTTTGTTTGGCGACCATAACAACTAAGGAAAAGATATACGATGCTCAAATGATTTTTGTTACTACCACAAATTCAATAGTCTTACATTACTTAGAAGCTAAAGTGTAAGGCGGTTTAAATACCTCTTCTTTCTTTTACATTCTGAAACACCTTTTAAAGACAACGCCTCGGATGAGGGATGATTAACCTTAACAATGTCTTGGAATCGAAACATTGACGTTCATCGTGGGGTTGATAATCGAACCATCGGTTCTATGAGACTAATAATAGAACCTTCGGTCCCTTAAGCTCTCCATTGAAAATCACCTTATTCTTTGTATTTTAGTAAGTTGTTTTTGTTGTATGATCATAGAATTAAGAAAACTATTATTATTATAATTATTTTTATGATGTAAACTTCCATTAATTGCATGGTTAATGGTAAATGTACAAATCATATTAAGAAACTTCATTCTATGCTGAAAGATAATATTCAAAACAAATAAAATTCAACTTTATGGCGAGTAAGGATAAATTGAACCTAAATATCAACGTTTGTAGTTGTCTTAAAGATTCACCTGTTTTTCTTTTTATTTATTTGATCGAGAATCATCACAGAGGAACACTATATAACTACATTTTGGCAGTTCATCTTTTAGTCTAACTTATCTTTATTGAAGCGTGGTTTGGACGTGCTGAGAGAAAGATAGAGTTCAGCAATGAGGAGAAAAGTAAGGGGATGGTGATAGTTTGAATGCAGGAAGATGTCTTCACATAAAAAAAACTTAAAGAAATGTGTGGGAGCATGTATGTCATAATGGATTATATTCTTAAAATAAAGTTAATTAAAGTATATTTCACAAATATACTTAATTATGATTATTACTGCATTTTTTATTTTTTACTTCTTTAATATAGTAACAATAAGTAATTATATATATAATAAAATAATAATAATTTTTTGAATCAAACAGTACAAGTTCTCTTTCCACTTATTTGATTTCTGTTTGTCTCCATTAACCTTTTCTTCTTTTTCTTTCGCTTTCCCTTTTGTTTCTCCCAGTACAGTTATTGACACACATGATAACAACACATTACTGATCCGATATATTTTCTGAACGTTGAAGAGGCGAAGAATCTGCGAGTAGGTTCTGAATCTGTGGTAAAAACACGAAAGGTTTGTGAGTCGGCGTAATGATTTAGAATTACTTGTTTGCATGTGACTGAGTGACTGGTTCTTGTCACATAACGTGTGAGACACTCATAATAGGTTAGAATCGTTAGATAGGTTCGCATTACTGACTAGAATACCAAGAATCAAGATGAGTCGACAGCTAGTTCCAGAATCCAGACACAACATTGTGCGTGTGCGTTTCATAGATATTGTCAGTACTGGAAGAAGGAAATCAAATTTTGGACAATACCGGAGAAACACAAGTCAGGCATAGCATAAGTGCTCACTGTTCTCTGTAAGGACACAGATGGATTCCTCCCATTACCAATTCCAAGATTCTCTAATGCTATTTCAGGAAACCCTTGCAAAAGCCTGGTTTTCCCTTAGATTCGTCGATTTCTCGTAACAAAACAAACTTCTTGCATTTGCATATGCTACCCACTAGGACCACCACCACGCCTCCACCACCTCCTTCTAACACGCACCAAAACAAAAACCCTAAACTTTTTAGTATACCAATATCATATATTCTTCTATACACACCAACTTTACTCTTTCTTGTTGCCTTACAAAATTCTTTTTCTTAAGAACCTCTCATCTTCCCGATTTAAAATGTCAGTTACAACAATCTACTCTACATTTTTCTATTTCGAAGAACCAAAACTACATTAACAAATCCAGAGACGTGGAAAGTAATATGAACCATTAAAAAATTCTCCATTCAGTTTTCAACTCTGGTCCTCCAAATAACCATAGATAACTTAGCCAAGCACACCATCAACCAAACTTACACAAAAACAAAAAATAAAAAGGCTAGTGAGAAAAAAGAACTGAAAAAGTGCTAGATCCATATTCATATACCACCCAAACCAAAGCAATAACCACAAAAGAACCAAACTCTTAAGATACAAAGTGATTAATTAGGAGCACTATGCTACTGTCTAACAGGAAAAGAAAATTTAAGCGGTGAACAAAATAGAGAGAAAAACAGTTATTTCTGTTACGGATATGCACCAGCGCCATTCGTTGTTGGAAGATCAGACCACGAAAAGGTTGGACCGTTCCAGTATCCGAATTCACCCCCAGCTACCGAAGTTGTTTCCATAATGTTGTTGGACACAGAAGAGGAATAATTAGAAGCCATGTTCCCCATAAACACTTGTGACGAGTTATCACCGCAATAATTATTAGCCGATGACGACCTTAGCTTCTGGTAAAGCTCTTGAATTCCACTGTTGTGATGTTCCCCAAGTAGGAACCCCCCATTTTGTTGTTGATCTTGATTGCTTCTCCCAAACAGCCCAAGCGAAGGAACTTGCGCAACCGCATCATAGCCTAAGGTTCGGTGATTCAGCAACGCATTCGAAACCAAGGGCTCAGTGCTCACCATGTGCCCTATCAGGGTCCCTTCTTCCTTGATGGACATGTGACTAGGGTTAGGGTTAGGGTTTTGATTCTGAGTAGCTCTCAGAAGAGCCAGCAGGTGGGTGTTTTGGGGGGAACCCCAAAGGATTTGGCTCGGTGGTGGAAGCTCGTGTTCAACTTCAAAGCCACCGAAACCTGGTGATTTTCCAAGCTCAGATGCAACGGCTTTCATCTTGGTTGAGGCTGTCTTTGCCACTGAGTTGGCCACGCCAATATTTTTGTTTTTCCGGCAGCCACCGCCGATGGGAACGTTGCGGAGAGCGCCACCTTTGGTCCAGTAGCGGCGGCACGTCTTGCAAAAGTGGCGGGGCTGAGTGAGGTTGTAGTTGTTGTAGTAGCAGAACTTGGTGTTGGATGAGTCGCACCGCGGGCACCTGAGGTTTTGGTTTTCCGATGTGGGAGTAGTGGTGGTGGTAGTAGTAGTTGTTGTGGTGGTGGTGGATGTGAGGGTAACATTATTAGTTGCGGAAGAAGGAAGAGAAGAGGGAGACGGTGCAGTCGGGAGTAAAACCCCTCCTCCTCCTCCTGCTGCACCCCCTCCATTAATGGAGGGTTTTCTTTCTGGTGCTATGAGGCTAGCTCCACCCAACAGTTCCTGGATCATCTTCTTTATCTTGGTGGATCTACAACAATCCAAAAACGAAAAGCAAAAGGGTGGCGAGGCTTTTTGAGTTAGTGGAGAAAGAAAAGCGAAAGAAAGTGGGTTTGCTCTGCGTATGAGTGAGAGAGAATTAAAGAGTATATAGATTGGAGAGGAGTAGAAGTGTATGATGACACTCGCCTTTGGGAATTCAATTGGCCAGCTTCGTTGTTTTATGCTGCTAGTAGGACAGCTTCGTTGGCAGTCAGGTACTACTTGTTGCCAAAGAATATATAGAATTGGGGGCTCCCAATAATATATACATATTTATACACTCTATGCCAACTCTTTACACTCACAACAAATTTACCTTTCCTTAAATCAAATTATACAAAAAATAAATTTACTATCTTCTTCTTAAATACCTTGTTAACTTCATTGTGCAAAACATCTTCTGTGTAGGCTTCACAAAGTTGAGTTTCCATTTTGGGCATCCTATAACAACTCTTTGGTGTTGGAAAATTTTGACTACAAGTGATATTATATAGTAAACATTGTTTTTTTCTTAAGCTAATTATTACTTTCGATCTTATATGATTCCAACTTCAGTTAGGAGAGGTTTATTAATGCACTGATCATTACTCATTCTATCATACGTGCGGTCTTTGCTGAACCAATTATGAATTATGTAAGGGATGAAATCATTTTGTTTGTCCCACTTATGAGTAAACAGTACCAGTAAAGACACTTCGTTAATTTCTATGCATCCAAACAGTTTGAATTCCTTTTCTTTTCGCTCGCATATCAACAGAAACTTGCAGACAACGGATTTGAATTCGACTTCGTTTTCCTATTACACGCATATGGCTAAAAACGTGCTTCTCTTTTATGGACTGGGCGTTTCGCTGCTCATGTGTTTTGCTTCCACGTATAAAGTTAACAACTATGAAAGTCTCCACTTCTAAACTCATGTCCTATTGTATATCCAAAAAAATAAAAAATAAAACCTAGCCCAACCTCATTTTTCTTTCTTTCCTTTTAATTTGCATATAAAATGGCGTGGCTGTAACTTTATGGGTATTAACAGATGTTTTTCTTAAGCGGCTCGTATATCGATAATAATATAATAGCAGAAGTGAAAAAGTAGAGGATAAAGGATATATATTTTTGTTCCCCCACTTTGGAAACATTAAATGTGTAAATATTTCTTTCTTGTAAAGGAAATTTGGAAGTTTGGTTGATCCCAGTTGTGGTGGAAAAGTAATTGGTTCCGTAGATTGAAGTGTTTGTGATAGAATGAAAAGGAAAGATAGAGGGAAAAATTTGGGTAGTGATGAAGTTTTTGCAAAAGAGTGGTACTTGTTGGCGCTTGTGGAGGAAGGGATTAAGGGTTTTGTGTGGATGAAGATTCTTCTCCGTTCAAAAACCATGATTACAAGTTCAAGGTGAGGGCTAGTCACGTGGAAGTACGTGTAAAGCTGATTGTCCCTACAAGTATAGTAACTAAAAGAAAGAGCCACTGCGCGCCCGAAACTCATGGCTTCAATTCAGCTCTTCCCCACACTCACTCTCCTGGCCAGAACAAACACATGTCCCATTGTCCTGCCTCTGCTACACATCACACACACCCAAATATTGAAACTTCATTCCTACCCTATATACTTCACACTTACATGCTCAACAACAAACAAAACAAGGAATCAATTCATTCATTCTATTCATTCTTTCATCACATGAATGTTTTCTGTATGGCTTATTGCAAGAGCTCTATCTCCATTAAGAATATACCCCCATCATCGGTTTTCACATTCATGGAATGAAGTTCCAGAACTGAACTGAACTCACCCTCAGAAATTCCCATCATCTTTCAGATACCCCTTTTTTTATTTTTTTTATAAAAAGAACGAGAAAAGCATACGGAAATTGCATGAAATTGTAACATTGGAATATGAAGGCGTGTACGTTCCTTGGCAGCTGCGGTCTTGCAAATGATTCTGTTTATGTTTGTTATCACCATTCTACTTTCTCTGGTCCACTCTACCTAACAAGACCAACAACAGTGCACGATTCAGAGAATGTGAAGCGTTGCAGATATTGCATTCTTTATTTTAATTTTATGCATTATACTATTGCTTCTATATATACAACTTCTATTGCTATCAATCCATTCACACTTTATTATTTTATTTAATTATCACTTTTAATTATGAGTTAGATAATTAGAGAAAAAGGCTTGATTGCTTTACTGTTTTTTATAACCTTTCAGTAAAATGATTTTTGTAAACAAAAATGCAATATAAAAAGGTATTGTTATTTCTACTCGTATAAATTGCCCATTTTGAAAGATAAATTTAATCTATAAAAAAAAAAAGTAAATCTTCGTGGATAACTAGGTGTAGATAGATCATCAGAAATACGAATACAAGTATTATAGATCTTTTTATGTGAAAGAAAAAAAAATATATGTATTGCAAAATGTTTGATATAAATGTTTATAGTTAATATGAAATTTCAATCCCCAACACAGAGTATCTATGGAGATATAATAATACTATTTGTTGGAATCTGACATAAGTAGAGCCAATAATTTGTTAATAATAATTTCCTTAATTTTTCCGGTACTTTCATTTGTTTTTTTCATACTAATATTTATTTTCTTTGGGAAAGTCGAGATTCCATCCTATAATTTCATAGGTACGTCAATTTTGATCTTAGCCAAAAATAGGTATGTAAAATTTGTCTAGAGTCATATTGCTTCTACCACAATTCAAACACAATTAGATGGAGACAGTTACTTGGTTGAATGGTGAATACTATATTCTGAAAATGAAAATGAAAATAAAAATACCATGAATTATAAAACTTTTCTTAAAACGGAGGAATGAATGATGATAAATTGCGGTAATTACTACTATTGAAGGAATTGGTGGTCTATTAACGGAAATTCGGTGCGCTTATATGTGCACCGTAATAGAGGTTTTATTCAGAATAATTCCTTAATTCTGGGTCTCAGTCTGATACGATTACTTGAAGTGATTGAAAGGTATTGAGTTCGTAGAAATTCTTCATGGCGTACCAAAAATGCTTTCTATTCGCAATGACGAAAAGGAGCAGCCACGAAATCGATATCTTTCATAATATTTTATACTGTTTTATATAAAAGCTAGAAGACAAATTAAACAGCAATTTATAGTAACCTGGCAACTTGTGTTTCGACATCACTTGTAAGCATATATTATTGGGCGAATTATGCCAAATATCGTATATTAATCACAATTAGGTAGATGATGATGTGAAGAAGCTGACTCGTGTAAATTGAGGTCTTGGGTTGAAAAAGCTTGTAACCACTTACATTTGCATACCTAGAAAATTCTGAAAACGTAAAGTCAAGGATAATTAGTTAGAGAAACAAAAATATGCGATCACAAGAGACGGAACGAGGAGATTCTTCGAAAAGGAGGGGTCTATGTGTTTCGGATTCGCTGAACCATTTGTCAATCAAGATTTTGATTGATTGAGAGACATTGTCGATGATGAATCACAAATTAATCTTAATCACTTAACATGTAAGAAAGCATATAAAGTAACCAATCAGTTTTTGGTGATCTCTCATTATCTACCAGTCTTAGGCTTCTATAATATTTATTTCACATATTAAACGAATTTAATATTAACCGAATTGGCTATGTATTAAAATCTATATCGATCTGGCGTGGGCCTTTAGCTCATTCACTCAGAACTGAACCAATCCAAGGCTATTTTTGTTTAATTAAAAATTTTGGAAAAGCCAGTGTAGAAGGGGGCTAAGACTGGGAAATTTACTTGTTCAAATCACATACAAGAATGTTGAACAACCCAACATAGCCGATTTTAAAAGTTCTTTGTATGCAGGAGGTTGACCAAATCAAAAACATTGTCCAAATATAAAAAGAAAAAGAAGTTGTTGTAATAATTGTAATATGAATCTGAGTAGCAAAATTGGCATATACGCGAGCATGGTATTTCTCGGAAGCGTGCATGAAAATACCTAGCAGATAGTTAATGAGGTAGAGGAATTAAGAATGTGAAAGAAGAGTTGAGTGGCGAATAAGAGAGAGAGAGAGAATGTGACGTTGGGAGGGTGTAACTAAGAAAAAAAAAAGATGAAAAAAAAGAATGCGAAAGGGAAAGGTGAGGCAGGAGGAAAACAAAAACTGGGAATGTGAATTATTGGGATCGAAATACTGAAATGTGATGTGATGTGGTGTGTAGTGTAGCGTAGTAATGTGTATTGTACTGTATGCATCGCAGAATGAATGAATAGCATAGCCTGAGCGCGCGTGCCGTCCGGAGAGGCAGACAGAGACTGAGTGGGTCAGAATTATGAGAAATCAGAAATCAGAGAAATGAGAAGAGAAGAGAAGACCGACATGCCTTTTAGTCCTTACGGTACATACATAATACAAACATAGTAGTATGTAGCAGCTATTACCAAGGATGATGAAGAAGGATATGTTATGTTATGTTACTTGGCATTACAATATTACATTAGTGGTGTGTTTGGTTTGGTGTGCAAAAACTTTATTCCCTTAAAAATCAAAAGTTGGGATTGGGCGGGCAAAGCGGAAAACGACGCCAGCTTTGGGTAAAGACGAGAACAAATAACTCTGAATGTACATGTTGGGCAACGCGGGCAGTGCGGGCACCTAGACATTGATACTATACCCTGTGGTCGCCGTCAAGGGCCCTGCCTCCCACTCTGACCCTCACCACCATCTCTCTCCCATTATGTCACTCCTTTTATTTTCCATCAACTTATTACTTTCACTTATCTTCAACTTTTTCTGCAATTCATCTATACCATTCTACGAAATATTTTAAGTCCATGAAAAAATTTATCTATGATTAATAAACAATAATAACCCATATTAGTATCGGTGTTAAATCTGTCTGTATGTATGTAGAAGGTTTAGGGGAATACATGAAGGAAACGTAGGTAGGTAGGAATTTGAAAGGACATGACTACAATGCATGGATGGGATGGGATATAATCCCACATTCCTATACATGGGCCCCTACTCATGTCTCCCCTTATCCAGCACTACAGCTTTCCCAGGGCTCCTCTTATTTCGTCTTTTTCTTCTGTTTTTCCTCTTCCTTTTTTTTTTTTCTACTTCTTCCCTTCGCCCCTTCTAACTGTGATACGTACGCTTCTAATCCTCAAACCACTGCTGCAATCACTTATCCACACCTCTCATCACAATGCTTCAAACTTTGCAACTATTAATTCTCTTTGCCAATTCCAATGTATATCGATCAAAGTCGTTGCATCTCAATGTATTTTAGACCCTGCATGGTCCATATTCACCTATATCCAACAATTCCATGTCTGTCCTCTCTGTTATCACTGCAAAATCACGCATGCATGCTCAATGTTGCCTACCCTATTCACCACTCTATTTTTCTCCCCACACTTATTCTCTTTTTCATCCATTTAATTTAACCTACTTTGCTAACTAACATTCTTTCCATCAGGATGCAACTAGAGTAGGTTAAAACACTTTTACGTTACACCCACTATTACTGTTGCACACCGTAATTTAAAACCATGTTGTACATTATGTTTGTGGGAAGCCATGGAGATATGCCCTAAGGACAGAGAAAGTAATTTATGTGTATGGGAAAGAGTGAAAGTTAGAAGAAAATAAGTGATGAGAGGAGAGGAAGTGTATATATATATATATATATATATTATAGATAATTTGATGGTAGTTCGTCCATACTGGGTGGTCCCCATCTTAAAAGCAGGAAAATTACATGTACATTCCTGAATGAGATTGATTGAGGAGTGAGGAGTGAGAAGGAGAAGGAAGGGGTCACACCTGACAAAAGATATGGTTGGACAAGATTCTTTGTTTTGGGGAGGAAAATACAATATGATGCCATTGGAATATGGGGTGGAGTCTCATTGGACTGGGGACGAACCTGTGTGAGGAATTTCTGACAACCAAAAAACCATGACGACCAAAGGTGACTGTTAAGAGAATTTTCGGTTACCAAGGACTTGATGTTGATCCTTCTTGGATTTTTAAACTTCAAGCAGCCTTTGTTACCCACAATTAACTAATTTAACCCAACCATCTTTACCTTACTCTATTATATAAAAAGAATAACCCCCTTCTTTTCTAGTTACCACAATTCCCATGTGACTATACACTGATGATCCCCAGACCAAGATTTGCTGTATCTCTTATATTCTTATAATAATTCACTCCCAAACCGTATCAGCTATTCGAACTCTGTGAGCATGTGTGAACTTCTCTCAAACAACATTTTAACAAAAACATATCATATATACTACAGTTTTAGGCCAAAGCCCTACACACTCAGACACAACTTCTTCAACTTTTGCATTTTATTATTCTACCACTCTCTCTCATTCTATTTAACCTCTTCAACTCATGCAAAGTTTTGGAAACATTAAACACATATTTCAGATACATAACTTTGTACAGAAGCATGTATATGTATATGATGAGAATAATTAATTCTAAACATAAACCAAACGATTCTCAAAGCCAAGGCCTTTCTTTCCTTTCGATGCATGATTACATGATCCAGTCACAAAATTTCAAGATATCGAAGCGTTTCATTCTTTCTTGAGAAGGCAAAATTACGATGCATGACACATAGCCACAGCCGATTTGGTCATTTTAGTTTCATGCGTGCATAAAATATTGTCAAACTGATATAATACAAACAATAATATCAGAGGATTTGGATGCTCACAAAATCCAAAATCTAATATAATCAAAAGAAATGTGAGAAGATGAAGCTAAAGGTAGTTAGGGGTGTGCGTCAGCAATAGCATAGTTGGCGTTTCATCAAAGATCTTCACATGCTAATATATATTAATCGAAGTTGATGTAAAAATAATCAGCGATGATGAATAATTGGCGCAGTGCAATGATGACCTAATCTTTACAAACATAAAAGCATTCAATTCTATTGCGGAACAAATTTGTATTATTAAGACAGCACAACTACACTATAATTGTTATTTGTTTTTGTCCAAATTAAAAAAAAAAAAAAAAAAAAAAAAAAAAAAGGGACCACAAATTTTTTTTTAAAAAAGAAAAACAAAAAAAAAAAAAAAAAAAAAAAAAAAAAAAAAATATAAAAAAAAA
>Ga0099822_1005964_pt1 | contig 15905 bp, 5 predicted proteins | sample CowpeawhiteBW_FD_76839 | JGI IMG/M metagenome (GOLD analysis project Ga0099822, IMG submission 76839) | Root nodule microbial communities of legume samples collected from California USA - Cow pea white BW | ecosystem: Host-associated > Plants > Roots > Nodule | place: USA: California | collected...
AGAACATATTTTGCACCAACATTTGATATTCCTCATTATCATGTAGAATATGAGTAAGAATAGTTGCATGTGCATCTAGTATTTTGCAACTACCCACAAGGAATTTGAAGGTTTTTTGTGTAGCGTAAAAGCATGCAGTTCTTCTGTTATACAAGGGGTCCGACCAAAAATTATTGGTGACGGTAAAGGTGTTGGTACTGAACAAAACCTCAACATTAAGAAATGTTTTTTCATAATTTTTAAAGATAATTATGAAGATTCAAGCTTAGTCTACAAATTTCTTACTTTTAATTTGAGTTTTTCACATAAGGTACTTGTTTGAACTCTAGAGTACATCACTACAAAAAACAATATAAATTCTAGCAGTTACTTTCTTCAAATGCGGCGATTTTAACTGCCACAATTCACGCTTGCAGCGGATTTGAAAACCGCCACAATTCAGGTCATCACAAAGAAAAAATGGGACAATTTCAAGCAAACTACCACAACAACCGCCATATATTACATTATCTAAAGTGATGATTTTCTGAGGTAAATTACGAATGTTAAAATCGTCATAATTGTTCAAACAAAAATTAAATACATCGAAAAGAATGGCTCTTTAAAATGGCGCAACTTACATTATCTTACGACGTTTATAACTATTTTTATTGCTATTATCAAACATGAGCTAAATTTTACATGATTTATTGGAGTGAAATTATTTAAACGTTTTCTAAAATGTTAAAGTAAGTTAAAAATGAACTTTAGAACTTTTCATCTATTACATAATGGGTTAAATTGTTCTTTAGAGGTTCTAAGAACAATATAAGTGATTATGTAGGAAGAAACATAAAACATAGTGTTTTTCAAGTTTTCATGTAACCAGTTATATAACCGTTTAGATTCCTTTTATAATAAATTTAATCAATTTTTGTAATTAATAAGGACCGTGTCTAATGGAATAAAAGATGTAATAATAAATTATTTTAGACAGACATTACAATATCTTTTAAAAGTTCTATTAGAATAAAGGATTTTCAGCTAATGTAATTAATTATATATGTTAACATCTGTTTTCAAATTGCATTTTTCAAACATTATAAAAAGAGTATTAATCTTAATCTTTGTAAGAAATTTTGCAATAAATCAAAGATATTCTTACAATTGTTTTCTAAGATCAAAATGCAATCACAAAGTGCTCGAAAAGATTTCAAAGAATTCTCAAGTGTTTTCTCTTCGTCATACTCATATGGTTAGTTTTTAGGGTATGTCGTGTTATGTTGTAATTAAGTTCCAAGTTTTTCTCCCATGGTTTCTTCTTTTCACTATCTTTACAAGATTATTTCTAGGTTTGTGTTTGTTTTGTAAATTGCTGAGAGTGTCAATAGTGTTTTTTGGATTGTTGGTTAAGTTGATCAGGCTAGAAGTCTTCTTAGATAGTCAAAGAGTGAATAAGGCCAAGATCCTCTTAAGTGAGTCAAGAGTGGATAGGACAAAGATCCTCTTTGACATTTAGGGTAATATTGAGGTTGATATCCTCTAGAGTCTTGTATTTTCTTTGTACAAACTTTTGTTTTTGAATAGTTGAACTAGTTTTTTCTTAAGGGAAAATTGAGACTAGATGTAAGATAATTGGTAATTTCAACTAGCATAACTTTTTTTTTTTGTTTATCTATATAATCTTTTATTGATCTTATAACTCTTGTTTCAATTAGTTTCAAGAAAATTGCACTCTAAGTTTATAAAATCGGAGATAAGTTTTAAAATTATTTCATCTCGCTCAATTGGTTTAACAAAGTCTTTCTCTTTAATCTAAAAAAATGTACAACTAATACTCTTTAGGGACCCATTAAGTTTGGAGTGTATCATTTTAGGTTGGACTACATTTTTCTCCCTCTTTCAAATTGAGGTTTTTTTTCCTTTAAGTCTTAAAAGTAGGATAGATTAGTTATTTTATGTTGGGAGCAAAAATCTTATAAAATAAGCTGAGAATGTTGTTTGAAGTTCAAGAAAGACAATTTTGTTTCTTGAAGGGTTTAGGTGTTAGTGCATAAGGGTTCATTTGAGTTACTATGTGAGAGTATTGTTTGATCCATTCTAATGAGTGTTTTATTTGATAGCCTTGCTAAGCGAAAGTAAACCAACTAAAACAAAATTGTTTGATTATATTAAGTTAAATAGGTGCTTCATTTGACATATTCACTCAATGAAAATGCTTTTACTCATCGAAAGACATCATTTTGACTTCTTACATTATGTGGTTTTACTATTCTTTTCTCGATTAATTGGATATTTTATGCTTATGTTACGTGTAGAAAATATTAAATCGTATTGTTCACTAATTTGTTTGCTTTGATTAAACTAAATGACGATAGAGATTTGAATTACATCTATTTGTATGATATGTGAATTCAAGTCATGAATGAGATGACTCACATGGACAATAATAAATGATGTATTAAGTATTCAAACCTATAAAAAAAATCCTTTTTTTCATAGACGGTCTTAGTCATAAACAATAATATTTATTGCACATTTGACACACTATGAACTCAAAATTTGAATACCTTAAATAGCCTGAACTCATGGAGCTCAAAAGTGGTAAATATTAAAGGTGTTAGTCTCTAATAAGAATTGCTTAATAATTATTTTTCGAAAGGCATCAATATCTTAGGAAATATCCTTTATATGTGGATTCATGTGTGATCCAAATAAATATATGTGTACGCGGTGCATGCATATGATGACACAATGAGGAATTGAAATAATTATTTTCCCATTTGTGCTAGTTTAAATATTTCATAATAATATGATGACATTTTGATTTTGAGGAACTTAGGCTTGTGATATTGCTAATGTCACCTACTATGCATGTATTAGATATATGAGCAAATCCTTGTCTAGATTTAGGATATGCATATGAAGGAAGAGCATAAGATAAAATTCTTAAAGACTTATTTTATATATGAATCTTGTATGAACAAATATTTTTGTTTAAGTTTTATTAGACACTCATAACATAACTTTATAACAATAATGTTTAACTTCTAACATTTATAAATATTTTATTTACATTATATAACTTTATGGGAGAAAAAGTTCAAACTTCGGTGTCTGCTAGGATGAATTCCAACCCACGTGAATATTGATCAAAAGAGTTAAAGATTCAGTCTTCCAATAATTATATTCTTAAACGTGTAAAGAAAACCTAAAAAAAAGTTTTAATTGGGATAAGAATTCTGAAGTTGTATTATTTATTTGAAGTCATTTCCAAATGCATTTTTATTGATAAATTTCTCGGTGTCGTTAACACAAACATGAGCATTTACCGGTGGTTACATCACAATGTTGTTTATCACATAATCCTGGAGGACAATATGGACAATCAGCAGCAGTTTTACATTTTTGATCTTGCTTTCCTACTATGCTCACCGAGCATCGACAAACTTTATTAACACAAATAGCTGAATCTTTGCATAAATCTATTTTTCCCTTGCAATCTTTGCTCTCATTACATTCTTCCTTACCTAAGACAAATCCTACAAAAACACATGTCATCATTAGAATATATATAAAATCATGTTAAGTATCAAATTTTAACATGTAAACTATAAAACTATATGTGTATATTTTTATTATGTATTCAAACATTAAATCTCATGAATTAAGAGTGTAATATCTACATTGCATGCCACAAAAATGATTTATCAAGTGAACAAAAAAACTCAAACACCTTACCATTACATGCTATCAAAGCAAAAACAATTGCTACCAAAGTAACTTTCATCAAAGCCATTCTTTGCCTTGTTTTGTTTTACTATTTCTTCTAGTATATCTTATTACTCTTTTTGCATGAGGCACATATTTATATTATTAGGATGAGGTCATATATGTTGTGTAAAAGTGATAAGAATTCTCTGAAACTGATGTACCTTTTGTCAAAAGAAGAAAAATATTAAGTCTGTTACATTAGATGGTTCAGGAGTCAAACTTTTCTTTTTATGTAACATTCTTCTTTAAAGTAGTATTTAATTAATTTTGAAACATTCATTAATAAAGTAGCATGGTTTTTATTTTATTAAATAATTAAAATTATATCATAAATATATTCATTTTATATTTATAGAATATTAGTATAACATTTATACAAATAATAAATTAGGTCCTAATTAAAAGAAGATCAATTTATTATTTATATAAATGGTATTAATTAATTTATTTTTATAGAAAATATGGATTAATAATATATTAGTTTTAAATACTCATTTTTTATCGTAAAAGTATTTATATTTAATTAGTTTTAATATTATAAAAAAACATAGATTAATAAAACATGGATTAATAATATATAACAATGTAATATGTTAAGAAGAAAGTTTTAATAAAACTATCAGTAAAAAATTTATATAAATAATAAATTTGGTTTCAATTTTGAAAGGGTATTAGTGTAATTTGAAAAAAAATTGGGACTAAATTGAATCAAAAAGACATATGTGGGGATTAAATTGGATCAAAGAGACATATATAGGAAATAAATTGAAATTAAGACAATAACATTTGACATTGACACATGTCAATGTTGCCATGTGGCACTAAGTGCCACATGTCACACAAGAGACTTGACACGTGGCATAAAAAAATTTGGAAAAAATATTAAAAAATTTAAAACAAATTAAAAAACAAAAAAAAATCATAAATTGACACTTGACATATCGCTAACGTTGTTAGTAATTCTTTTTTTAAAGAACCTAACTGAGACAATTTTTTAAAAGTTAAGTTGCAGTTGATAATTTCCAAAAATTAGAAAAATTGAAACTTTTTTAAAAGCGGAGATGACATTGAAATGTTCAAATAAAAGTGGTGACGAAACGAGTAATTAAGCTTATATAAAGGAACATTTAGATCACCTTTCACAACAAAAAAAAAGTTGTATTTAACAAAGGTTTTTTACTTGAGGTTAATATAACCTCAACAAAGGATTAAACTAATTGAGGTTTTTTAACCTTCGTTAAGTTTCAAAGGTTTATTATTAAACCTTAACGAAATATAGTAGGCTTATCTCAAACCCCACTTAACAAATAATTTTAATAAGTCTTATTTTACTTTTTCCCTCACGTTCTTTTAATTTTCCCTCTTGTAAAGACACTCTTTTCTTTATTCTAAACTCTATAGTAGTGTTTGTTTGAGTGAATCGTTAAAATCCATTGATTTGTGTGGATGGATTGGAAATTTTTCTCATTTTCCTTTCTAATTATCTAATAGCGAATGAATGGACTGATTTGCAAGATAGCATAAAAAACCATCTCTCACAGACTGCAAAAATAAAGGATGTTTTTACAAATTTAACTTTATCATCATCAGAGTTTTGTGGTGGTGGAATCCATTATTTCTCAAACTTTATGTATATACATATATATATATCATTAACAATTAGATATTATATATTATTATTATTATTATTTTATTTATATATATATATATATATATATATATATATAATAATTTAAATTAATAATGTGTTTATAATAAGTAATAATAATAAAAATATAATATAATAAATAATGCTTAATTATTGATTTAGTCCTTTAACGTGTTACTTTGGTTCATTTTATTATTTTTTAGTTCAATTTAATCTTTCATTTTTTAAAAATATTCAATTTGGTCTCCTTATTATTTTTGATTCAATTTAGTCCTCTCTTTTTTAAACAATTCAATTTTGTCCTCTTCGATTTGAGACCAAAGTAGTAATTAAGCTTAATTACAACTAGGGATGTCAAAACGCGACAGCCCCACCCGTTTAGCTCCACCAATTTCTAACTCGTCAAAATCGGGTTGGGTCACGTCAACTCGACATCTGAAAACATGTTAGGATCTTCAACCTGTTCAGCCAATGGACGGGTGGTGGGCTGGCGCACCCAAGGCATATGTAGGCGAGGTAAAAAGGTAGTTGTTTATGCCTCGGTTATGAACCGAATCATATTTGAGCATTACTGCCTCGATTCCCTCTATAAGTAAGGGGTACTGGGCATCAAAAATTTTTTTAAAAAAAAGGAAAATGAAATGTACTTTCTATCTTGGGTCTAGTCCAACCGAGGCAGAAAGCGTGATTTACTAGCTTGGTTATGTCCCAACCAAGGCATATTTGTTATTAAAAAAATGAAATAACCTTCTGCCTTAGTTTTGGTTACAACCGAGGCATAAAAGGTGTCGATTTTTTTAAGTACGAGTTCTGTTTCTTTCATATCCAACACAATAAACCTGCAAGTTTTCAACCAGAAAACCAGAACCAACCAGAAACAAAAGCCAAATTCTATTCAAACAAAAAATATGGAAAAATACTTAAATATTATTCATATTAATGTACTATTCATTACAATCTCATATGCTACCATAAATAGATATACTAAGTACTATTGTACATTTGTATAAAGTATTTTGCACAAGTTATCCTTAAGTATTTGATGGACTTTGTGGGGATTGATGTAGTGGTATCGAATTTCTATGCACAAGATATTAATTTAAATTAGTATATAAACTAAGACAAAATTGCATATAAGTATTTGATATAGTCAAATTATTACCGTTTCCCAACCACTTGGGATACGAGCACGTACAACGGTTGACATCCATTGTATTACATAGTAACCGTACTCATATGAGTCAGTTTGTAAACTACACTACAATGAAGACACAATTATAAGTAATTAAGGAAGAAAATAAATTGAATTATTATAATATTGTAGAACAAAATACCAAACCTAAAGGCCTAACCATGCTAGCCTTTTTGTCATAGTAATTGATTTCCCTACCAACATGCTATGTCCAACAATTGAACTATGAAAAAGGTAAGGTGTTAAGCTACAATTATAAAAAAAAAAGTTCATAAAATTGAGGTTCTTTGTAAGACCCGTGAAATTTAATTAATTAAATAAATAAATAATTAATAAATGCGAATAGTGGGAGTCTTTATGACATTAAATTCTAACTTGTATGATGTGGAAAAGTACTAGCTCAAGTGGTTGAGAGTACTTGATTGTGTGAGAGGACTTAGGTTTAAGTCCTATGTGTGCCAATTGTGTGTTATTTATTTGTTATTATTTTAAGGGTTGAATATGTTTTTGGTCTCTCAAGTTTAAGTGAATTTTGGAATTAACTTAAATATTATCATGAAATGCGCTTGAAACGTCAAATAAAATTAACAAAATTTGGTTAGAAAGACTAAATTCACGCATTTTGAAAGATAAAGAACTAAATTGGTATAAAGTTTTGATGAATTATATTAGTCAGCATGAGATATGAATTGGTTGAATGGTTGAGCTTTGATTTGACATTGGCATGGTTATGGGTTCAAACCTTGGAGGACCCAAATTAAACTTTATTTTTGTTAAATTTAGTTTTGGCTTGAATGTAAAAAGGTATAGGAACCCTAGTTGGCCAAAGAGTAGCCAAGAGTGGCTGTAAAACAGCCCATAACGAGACATGAATGGCCATTAACATCCCCAAGGCAAATTAGAGGTAAGGAAGAAGGTTTTTTTAGGCTACTATTGTACTGCACATTAGGGAGAGAAAATAAAAGAGAAACGTGAGGTTGAGTGCAATCCAGGAGCTGAATTGGGTGAGAGAAGAGAAGCCATTCTTTTATCAAAGAAGGAGACAAGAACTTTCAAGTTTAGCAAAGGAAACCAGGTTAGGGGAGTTATACTCGTTAATTGTCGTTACATCAATTTTGTACTGGTTTTGGGTTCCTGAAGAGGAACTGCTGGGCGGCACATCCCTGGCCGCTAGGCAACACATGGCTGTCTACCCAATTCTGGGTTACTGGATGAAGGGCCTGGCGGGGGTGTTGATTTACCCGCCAAGCGACGCAAACCTTCTTGGTTGATTTTGGATGTTCCGTGCATTTTGGGTGACTTTGTTCGGAGGAAGAGTTAGTTTCATGTGTGAAGAGGTGATGTAATATCCCATTTTTGTGAATTTCGCCTCATTGAAGGCTAAATTTTGATGGAATAGTGCGGGTATAGTTAAGGTTGGAAAGCATTAACGTGAGATTGCTGTGAGAACCATTGGGTGAAATTTTAGTGGAAATTGGCAAGGTTTGAATGTGGGTTGTACGTTAGTCTTATTGTAGGGAAATTCATGTGAGGATTGGTGGAATTGGACAGAAAGGAGACAAACTGGCAAATTTTTGGAGTTCTCGTAAAATAGAGCAGATTCTGGGTTATCCAAAAATCTTACGCACTGCCTGGCGGCACGGGGCTTGCCGTCAGGCGCCACCGCAGAGGTAGCTATACTAGCATGGTTGTAGGAGGGTTGTGATGATTCTGTGATCCTAGAAAGTTAGGTGCTTAAAACACGCAGGGTTAGAGAGAATATTTAGATATAGGCTTTGGTAATAACTTGTACAATTGAGAAGGGAGACATAATTTCATTATTTTATGAGGTGAGGGATTTTATGATGCATTAGGTGTAAGGAGTATGGAGTGATATTTCAAGGAAGTGTAAATTGGGAAATTGTGCGACTAGTTAGATAATATAGAGAATTCAAAGGTGGGTTGCTATTGTTCCTTGAGTTGAGCTCGGAACCTATCCCTTGAGTTGAGCTCGGGATCGGGGTTATGCACATGCCATTCCTCGAGTTGAGCTCGGAATGGCATTCCTCGAGTTGAGCTCGGAATGGCATTCCTCGAGTTGAGCTCGGAATGGCATCCCTCGAGTTGAGCTCGAGATGGCGGATGAACACGAGGAACCCTTGAGTTGAGCTTGGGTTGGCGAGTGTTGCTGGTGTGAGTGTGCTAGTTGTGGCCACTACGGATGAGTTTAGATTGATTGCCCACCTTAGTAGTTAGCTGACGAGTTTGGTAGTTGTGAAGTTGCGACTCTGTCGTATTTGGGAACTCCATCTAGCGTTACGGTCTATGATCCATATCATCGTTTCCTGCACGTGCTCTATCGGTTGTGGCCGATAGGTATGGTAGCAAGGCATCTTGAGGTAATCACTAGAAGACGTAGAACATGATTAACATGGTTATGGCCATGTGGTATGGAGTCAAAGGAGGAAATTCATCTGATGTGATTGCGTGATATATATATATATATATGTGTGTGTGTGTGTGTGTGTGTGTGTGTTATAAATATTTACATGAATATATGTTTATTCTGTTAAGCTCATCATGGCTACTTGTGTTTGGCGATGATCATGTACGTTGTACGTGTGAGTAGATGATGTTGTTGTAGGTGGATCTGGTGAGGCTTAGCGATGGAGCAGGGATGGCTTGGGAGTTTTTTTGTTTTACTATTTTGAAATAAATTGTAAACACTTATGAGATATTTGTATATGATTTCGAGTTTTGGATTTTATGGATTTTGGATTATTTCTTTATCTAGTAAAGTTTTAAATTTCCCACATTTTTGGGAAATGATGTTATATTAAATGACGAGTATTTAGTATTTTCTTTATTTTATTATTAAAATCTGTAATATCCGATCAGGATGTTACATTTGGTATCAGAGCTTTGTTTTCAAAATGATTTTTGGGGTCTTTGGGAGTGAGCTTTCGTGTTTCGCTTGCAAGACTATTTTGACTTGTGATTGCTAACTTTTGTTGTGTAAGTTCTAACTAGAGCTGTGTGATTTGACCAACTAAAAAATGTGGCGCATACAAGTTATGGGTAAAAGGAGGAGAAGGAATAACCTTGGAGCTGATGACATTGCTCAGGCAATTCATCGCATGGTGGACGTGATGCAGCCCATTGCAGCGCCACCTAGGGCCATAGTTGCACTTACTCTACCAGTATCTATGGAGGATTTCATAAAGCATAGGCCAGCCAAGTTCTCTGGCAAGGTCACTCCTGATGAGGCAGATGCCTGGCTACAAGAGCGCGAGAAAGTTTGTAGAGTTCTTTAATGTACTAATGCGCAAAGGCTATCCTTTGTCACATTTCTTCTAGTGGCAGACAAGAAAATCTAGTGGTAGGGAATGCAGCAATTGATGCAAATGCGTGAACAACAGGTGACCTGGACTACCTTCAGGACGAGGTTCCTGGAGAAGTATTTCCCAAATAGTATGAGGCATGAGCGAGAGGTAGAGTTCCTTACACTCCAATAGGGAACCATGACTGTGCAAGCCTACACTGATAGGTTTGAGTACTTGGCTCGATTCTACTCGGCAGTTGTCACTGAAGAGTGGAAGTGCCGGAAGTTCGAGGGCGGACTTAAACACGAGCTACGCAGATTCTTAGTACCTCTCAAAATCAGGGAATTTGCAGTTTTGGTCGAGCAAGCCAAAACAATTGAGTAGCTGGAGACGAGACCTAACAGAGTGGCTCGATAGTAGAAGACTGCTCCAGATTCAAAATCACAGAAGAAACCATACAGTTGACCACAGGCTCCGTCCAGGAACCTACAATGCTTTAAGTGTGGTGGGGAGCATCTTAGAAGTGACTGTCCAAAACCCTCTGGCAGCTCAGGGTGCAGCAGTAGCACTGGCAAGTGCTAGGTGTGTGATCAGACGGGACATTATGCCCGACATTGCCCTAACAAGAAACCAGCTGGAGGTGCGCCAACCAAGAAACTAGTGGGAGATCGACCAAGAGCATCGGGGCGTGTATTTTACCTAACAACCACCAAGGCTACTCAGTCAGGTAACTTGGTGCAGACTACTTGCTTATTGTTTAATCATGAGGTTGTTGTGTTGTATGACTTAGGAGCTACCCATTCATTCGTATCAAATGAATGTGTGAGGAGGCTCGGGCTGGTGATGCAAGAGCTGGGGTGCGAGTTAATAGTCGCAACGTCGGATGGTGAGGTATCCACCACTTCTGTTTGTGTGGGATGCCTTATGGAAGTGGCAGGTCGTAGGTTCAAGGTGAATCTCATATGCTTGCCAATAGAGGGTCTAGACGTGATTCTAGGAATGGATTGGAGCTTATATCATCTAATCAAGCAATGAAGGAGATTGAAGTTGGGGCTACTTTCTTTATGATAGTGGCTTAGACAGAAAAGAAGAGCATTATAGAGCAAATTAGTATGATTCCAGTAGTTGAGGAGTATGCAGATGTGTTCCCAGATGAGATACTTGAATTGCCACCAAGTAGGGAGGTGGATGTCACCATTGATCACATCCCTACAGTTGGCCCAGTCTCGATGGCACCACAAAGGATGGCGCCGACAAAATTAGCTGAGTTGAAAAAGCAGATTGAAGACCTGCTTGAGAAGAAATTCATCAGACTGAGTGCATCACCATGGGGAGCACTGGTATTACTAGTGAGAAAAAGGACTGAGTGCTTGATAAAACTTGAATACCTTTCAAGAACCTTGCTCTAGATACCAATTATTAGTTTTAAAATGGTGATTTAAGCCAAGGGGGGGGGGTGGGTGAATGGACTTTATAAAACTTTTTCGAAAGCTAAAACCTTTTTTCAATTGAATCAAATAGACTGGAAAGTTACGATGTAAAAGCAGTAGACCAGTACACTTTCAATCAAATAAAAAATAAAACATCAGACTAATTTGTTCTTAAACTATGAAATAGTCGATTAAAAAGACAAATCAATCGGCTAAAATACTGGACATTGATGCAGAATGCAAAATTCATAGATTTAACTCAAACAACAATCTTTTACATGCAACACTTGTTTTAATCAATATTTTTAACAACTATACAACCTCAGATTACACAAGAACGCATTAAATCACACTAAAGAATGAATTGCTTGGTTTTCTTGAGTTTTTAAAGAGATTCAAAGTGAGTGAGATGAGGGATGGAGAATTGCACAATTGTTTTTATACTGGTTCACTCAATCACAGAGCTACATCCAGTTTACCAGAACAACCTAAGCCTGGTTTCCACTATATTCAAAAGTTTTACAAATCACACACCAACATTACACTTTTGAACAAAGAAACTCACAAGATTTTTGACTCACAAAAATCTAGACACACACCCTGCAAGAATCACACTTACAGACCTGAAATCACATCAAACTAACCAACCTGAGGCACAAGAACATCCAAACCTGATGGTGGTTGTCCCTAGCCAACCATACATGTGGTCTTCAAGCTACTCACAAACCAAAATGCCTCCAAGATCAACCAAGATCTTCAAACCATGAGTTGTAATTGTGTATTGTAGAGAGAGAGAGAGAGTTTTCTAAAGAAGAATGACAAAGTTTTATGCTCGAAAACTCATATTCACACATCTTCTCTTGAAAACACAACATATATAGTCTAGTTTAAGTGAAAATAGTCGATTGAATTTTTCGTACAGTCAGCTGATTTCACTTGACTTAAGTGAAATAAGTCGATTGAAAAATAATTTAACTGGTTGAATGCAGTCATACCAGAAACTATATACAACAAGTCCTTTAACTTGTTAAAACTCATTTTAACAAATTAAAAGAGACACACTAAGGCACACAAGACATCTAACCTATGTCATATAGCCTACCAACATGATATAGCACAAAAACATTACATTTAACATTATTTTCAGATTTAACATTCTAAAAACTTAATCTTCAAGTGCATCTCCATCAATCTTCATCAAACACCTATAATCTTCATGCACATGGCTTTATCAATTATTTGCTTCAAGCTTGCTTGTGCCAAAAATTCTGATGAGGGAGATGCAGCTATTTAGGCTAGGCCCTGTTCTTATGCTCTTTTGGAGCACCTTTTGTGAACTGTGTTATTCTGTAATTCATTAATCTGTAAGCAATCCTTTTGGATAACTGTCTTGTGTTTTCTTTCTGCTCATGGCTATTTTTTTTTGCCATGGTTTTCTTTTATCCAGTATATTATGGATAACAAAAATAGGAAATCCTTTATACTATCTGTCTACTGTTCTAATTATTTATAATTATGTGATCTTTTATTTATTAGAATGATTCTACTAAATTAGAATGTCACACTAATAATGATAATGATAATTGTAATTATAATTATAGTTAATAATAATAATTATTATTATTATAATTAAAGTTGATAATAATAATAATTGTAGTTAATAATAATAAAAAAACAATAATTATAGTTGTTAATAATATGAATGACAATCTTTGTAATGACAATTTTATAAATTAGGTATGATAATATGGGTATTTCATAAGTGGCAGTTTTGTAGATTAATAAATTTATCAGGAATAATGTTCTCCATTTAATAGCATTTGAGGAAGACAAAATGATAGAAAAATCAATAAATTGAACACATGTCAAAATTCTAAGTAGGGTTAGATTAGTACATGTGCTCGGTATTTGTTTTCCTATATTGTAAGTAGATTAGTAGATATATTGTTAGTACATTAGTATAAAGGGCTTAATATTAGAAGAAAGGGCTTAATATTAGAGCAAACATGTATTACAGAGAATCTATCACTTGTTATACCTAATATGAATTATCATTTATTTATTTTTTCGGACAAAGCATAGTTTCAAAACAGTTCAGATAAATTCTCTATATTCAAACTTTAAAATAAAATTCTAACAAATTTTTTTTATATTGACAAGAAGCTTATAATATTTAGTTTCAGAATATCCAATTACTTTAAAAAAAGATAACCATAACAGGACATATTTAAAAAAGGAGAATGTTTTTCTTTTAACATCAAACTAGTACACTGAGCCGTATCCACGAGTTGTATTTTTTTTATATATTAAAATAATAAAGCAGTGAAAATATTATATAAGAAAATATCATGAAAATTAGATTATATTGTTGTAAATGTTGTTATTAAAGTACCGAAATAGTAAATCTAAGTGATGTAATAAAAATTCCAGTTTTAAATATAATAAATAAAATTGATATCACAATATAGTTTAATTAACTAATTTTATGAAATAATTATAATAGCATAAGACCGCATGTTTTTTTTTTTTTGTTTTTTTATTTATTTCAAATCTTTTTAGAGTAGTAATATAATTGTTATTATATTTATTTAAAAAATAAAAATACTAATAGTAATATTAATATATATTATAAATTGTAAATTTTTTAAAAGATTAAAAATGTATTTAGAAAATTTATGTAGTATAATAACGTTTTGTACAATTAAAAAAAACACTTATACTAATAAAATCACTATGAATAGTAATAATAATAATAATAAAAATAATAATACTAATAATAACAAAATAATGTTTATGTTATAAATATTAATGCCAATGCTAATATTAAGGTCAATGTTAACGATAATAATAATCTATAATTATATATAAAGATATACATCAGCAACAAAACAAATAAAAATGACAACTAATTGAAGTATGATCTCGTAGTAAATTAAATTAGATGTGTGTCTAACTGTAATAATAATAATAATAATAATAATAATAATAATAATAATAATAATAATAATAATAATAATAATAATAATAATAATAATAATAATATCATTATAATAATATCATGTAGTGATAAAAATAATAATAACACAACAACTACATATATAAGAGATACACATTTTTGTATCTCTTTTGTTTTTACAATTTTATCCTCTTAATTATTATTTTTTAAAATTAAATAATTATTCATAATAATTTTTTTTTTTATTTTTATCATTTTAGTAACTATTTTTTTAATTCGAATAATTACACGGATATAGAGATAAAATGAACAACAAAACAAATAAAAATGCAAGTAGTTGAGATATGATATGTAGTAAATAAATGTAAAATTTATGTCTAATAATAATAATAATAATGAATAAAACACTAAAATAATATCTGTGTAGTGATAAAAAAATAATAATAATACAACTACATATATTAATAGATAAACATTTTTGGTTCCTTTTTTGTTTTTTCAATTTTATCCTCTTAAATATTATATTTTAAATTTAAATAATTACTTTTAATAGAAAATAATTATTCAGTTTTATTATTTTAATAATTTTAGTAACTATTTGTTGAATTGAAATTATTGTTCACATGTAAGGATGAATGAACAACAAAACGAATAAAATTGATAAATAATGTAACTAAGCATAATAATAAAAACAATAATAATTATTATTATAATAATTATAGTTCTTAATAATAATAATAATAATAGAAATAATTATAGTTAATAATCATGACAATAATACTTATAGTTGGTAGTAATAATGATCATAATAATTATAATTGATAATAATGATGATAATAATAATTATAGTTAATAATAATAATAATAATAATAATTATAGTTAGAGATGATAATAGTAATAATAATAATAATATAAAAATAAAATAATAAACATCATGAAAGTTAGGTTATATTGCTATAAATTTTAATATTAAAGTAATGAAATTGTAAATTATATTTTAAATATAATAAATAAAATTAATATCACAAAGTAGTGCAGTTAATTGATTTTACAAAATAATTATAATAGTATATGACCCATGTGTGTATACACACGTTTTTTATTTAGTTTTTATTTTTATTTAAAATATTTTTAGAATAATAATATAATTATTATTATATTTATTTAACCATTAAAAATACTAATAACAATATTAATATAAATTACAAGTTATAAAAAATTTTAAAGATTAAAAATGTATTTAGCAAAAGTATTTAGTATAATAACGATTTTTGTAATTAAAAAAACACTTATAGTAATAACTCTACTATTAATAGTAATAATAACAATAAAAATAATAATGATACCAATTATAACAAACTAATGATAATAATATTATTATTTTTGCTATAAATATTAATGTCAATACTAATACTAAGGCTAACATTAACGATAATAATAATCTATAGTTATATATAAAAATATACATCACCAACAAAACAAATAAAAAGGATAAGTAATTGAAATATGGTATGTAGTAAATTAAATTAAGATGTGTGTTTAACTGTAATAATAATAATAATAATAATAATAATAATAATAATAATAATAATAATAATAATAATAATAATAATAATAATAATA
>Ga0099822_1005976_pt1 | contig 15887 bp, 9 predicted proteins | sample CowpeawhiteBW_FD_76839 | JGI IMG/M metagenome (GOLD analysis project Ga0099822, IMG submission 76839) | Root nodule microbial communities of legume samples collected from California USA - Cow pea white BW | ecosystem: Host-associated > Plants > Roots > Nodule | place: USA: California | collected...
AATAAAAAAAAATAACAAAAAAAAAAGAAAAAAGAATGAAATCAAAAAAAAAAAAAAGAAAGATGAGAAAAAAAATTTTTATAAAAAAAAAAAAAAAAAAAAAAAAAAAAATTATTTGGAAAAAAAAAAAAAAAAAAAAAAAAAAAAAACCTTGGAGTAAAATAATAACAAGAGGAAATCAAACATCGAAATGATGAAATTTAGAGGAAAAAAGTAGGGCATGGACTACTTACAGGCAGACAACGAAAGCTATTTCAACGATCCTGCACGAATCCTTTCAATTTCAAAAATTTATAGATGTGAGGGAAAATAATATAACATAAATTAAAATTAAGAACAGAAGATAAAAGAAAAAAGCAAAAAAAAAAAAAAAGAAAGAGATAAGAAACAGAATGAAGAGTTGAGAGTGCAAACCCTAAAACGATGGAGAGCAGAGAGAGGGAAGATGAGAGTGGCACCAAGGTACTCACAGCTGTCAGCACTCTCCCTTTAAGGAGAAAAAAAAAATAGAATATTGACAGGTGGCTTTTAATTACATTAACATTCATGATTCAGACAAATTTCGTAAAATTGAATAGTAATATCATTAAATAATGTTTATCTACATAATTGATGTATAATAAATAATAATTCAACTGGAAGTTTTGAAAAAATATAAAACAAAATTAAGCAATGTAATGTTTAATAAATCTATGACATTATAAATTAATTTTGTCTTTCATTATTGATATTTTAATATAATTTATTTATTTGTTTATTTATCTATCTCTAGCTATATATATATATATATATATATATATAAAAAGACATTTTCAAGTTTATATATTCAATCTTTTATGATAATAAAAAATTAAATTGTATTTATGTGTGTTTTTTTTAAATTAATTCACTTTTAACTTAATTTTTATTTATATATTTTTTGTTATTCCACTATTAATGTTTTTAATTTGTTTTCATCACTACTGAATTTTTTGTTATAGAAGACATACTATAAAAGTTGGTAAAAAAATCACTATAGAATAGTAACAATTTATGCAATGTAGTTATTATCTTCGTGTTTGGTTGTTGGATTTTTAGCAATTATTTTTAATAATTCTATTTGTTTCTTGTTTTTTTTTTAAATGTTGATTTTTTTTTGTCATTATTTTAAATAGTAGAACTATTCTTCTTTTGATTTAATTAAATTTCAAGTTTTTTATAAATTTAAATATGTTTTTAATAATAAATTTTTCTATTCATCATCTCAGGTTTAATTTCTTCGTAGGTTTTCGACGCGACAAAGTGGGGATTTGAAAACTTGTAAAGGTTTTGGACGTTAAAAACAATACTTGTGTGGTATCAGTATTGAAGACCCTCACATTTCAATAAACTTCTTTATTGATTTTCTATTGGTTCGTGATTTATTGATTTTATATTACAGTAAAATCGGGAAGAAATTCTAGTACTTCAGATAGCGGATAAATTTTTTATAAATTTATATAACTATAATATTATAAAATAACGATAACAGTAATAATAAGTTAACAAATATTTATTTAAAAAATATAAAATATTTGAGTATTTAATAGATAAAAAATTTATTAAGAATTTAATTGAAGTGTTAAATTTATCATAAACTTAACACTTAATTAATTCTTATGTTTTATATTTTGGTGTTTGCATATAATATTTTTTTATTTGATCATTATGTATTTTTTTTAAATAATACCTATTTTTTGTTCATTGCAATAAATTATATATATATATATATATATATATATATATATATATATATATATATATATATATTAAAAGCATGATGTGAAAAAATAAAAATAAAATTGATCATTGAAGTTATGAGCAAATTTACAATAAACCGTTTAAGTATGTATTTTGACTTCGAGGATTCGATAGGGACCTAATTGGAATATAGACTTAATTGGAATACGGACTGAATTAGAACGCGGACTTATATAATTTTAAGAATCATATTACAATATAAAATATTAGGATCATATAATTAGATAATAAAATATTATAAAAGTTGAAAATTTGTAAAAATCTTGATAATATGAGAGATATTAAATATATGATAAATATAAAAAATATATAACAAAATATAAAATCTTCACAATTTCTTTGATTTTCTAATTTAAAATAATAATTAATTTTTAAAATTGAAAGATATTTTTTAAAACGAAAATATTTGCTAAAAAATAATTTAAATAAAAAAGTTATAAAGTCACAAAATTATCAATTATTTTTTCTATCGAAATATGGATTTAGGTAGAATGAAAACTTAAATAAATACGAACTTAAACGAATATTTAATGTAACTATATTTTGAAAATACCAAAAAGTTAGTTTGGAGTTGGTGAATTCATTTTTTATTTAATTCATAATTATGATATATTTGAATGAATTTTTTCATAAGCACTTACTTAAAAAAGAAAAAAAGAAAAAACAATTTATTCAAAAATTAAAATTAACCGATACATAAATTATTTTTGTAGAGATGCAATAATTTTTTTTACCGTTCTTAATTTAATTATAAACTAATTTAATTTTTTCCCATGCTAATGTTTACAAAGGAGCTCATTGAAATATAGACTTTATATATTTTTTTTCTCAAACTATAAATTATTTAATGGTTCATACTTTATTTTTTTTTCTCTTTTATCATTCACTGCGATAAAATTAAAAATACATAGTTATGAAAAAACTTAAAATACATCAAACATTCTTTTCTGAAAATAAACCATCCTGTGAATAGATTTTAGATTATATGAGTTTGGACTATAACAAATTATTAAAAGTTGAAACTTAAAATGTTGTATTTTAGACATGTGTTCTATGAATGCATTGTCATTGTGAACAGTATAACTTTATAAATCATAAGCCGAAATCCCTTCTGACATTTATAAACTCGTTTTCAACCTATACGATAAGATACATCTATAAATAAATTCATACATTTTATAATCAGGAAGAAAGCAAATTTAGTATTTCTTATATAAAGTAAAAAAAAAATTATAGAAAGTATAAATGATTGCATTCAAAAATATTATAAGTCATTGAATCCCATTTTATTGAATTAAATAGTATTTAACTTCCATTTATTTTCCCAGATTTAGAACTAAAGTTCTTGCCAATTAAATTTTCAAAAAACAAAACAGTATACTTATTTTGGTGAATTGTTCTATTTTTAGGAAGGACATGTATTTTACACTTTAATACTAGTGCAATGAACTATGAACTATCAATCTTGGTAGTTAATGATGAAACCAAACTTCATCCCACTCTCATTTACTCAGACGATGCACTGCGAACTATCAATCTTGGTTCATGATTCACAAGTACACGATTCGGGAATAATGCAGCGACTCAAGAAATACTTGTTGGTAACAGCAAGTTGAAGAACTCGGGGGAATCATTATTTTCTCTATTAACCATGCATGTTTACAATCCAGAAAAAATAAAATGTTTAATCATGGTCATGAATTTTTAAAAAAATAAAATAAAAACTATCTAAAATTTAAGCAGTCACTCATCTCTAGTTCCGTTTTTTCTACATTCACAATGACAAGAGTATATTGAGGTAAAAGCCTCAAAAGAATGTGCTATATATCTAGCAAATTCTAACTGACCCTATGGAATATTGTTTGTACCACGTGCAAAATGACAAAATTCAGGGCACTACAAAACCACAACACCAGGAAACAAACTACCAGACCACAAAACCTCTTTATGTCACCTTGAGGAGACCTGCATTTTAAATTAAAGAACATGAAACCGACAATATTAAAGTAGAAGACATTAAGTTTATGTAATGCACAATCATCCAACAAAACATGCAATACTGGCAGATGCACACAACAACGAGCAGGGCTACCTTTAGCAACATTACTCATAATGCAAGCATCCAAATAGAACGAAGGAATACTTTATCAATCCAAAAACAGTCGGTTGAGTGGTAATAAGTTCATGATAATAACCAAAAACTATTATTCAATAATATACTGCTGGATATGCTAAAACAAATATTCTTAGTAAACTGACTAAGCTACTTTTAGCTCAGATAAACATCCTAACCATCGCAATGTAGAAATATGATCCTAACCTCAGATAAATATCCCAGAAGCTGGAACAGACTGTCTTGATGAGACCTAGTGATGGGCAAGCACTGCCAACAAAAATGAATAGATAAGTGAGGATAGGAAGAAATTATTATTTTTTTCTAAAAGAAACAACTTATTGTCTTTCACATTGTTTTCAGTAATACTGTAATAGTACACAATCTAATAATAAAGTTTCGTAAGTAAATATAACAAATAAATGGTTGATCAAGGATGAATTCATAAAGTCAGTATCTGTAACGTCTATATTTACAGGGCCCTCATTTCTAGTAAGCAATAGTAATATTATATAGTCAATGATTTCAGAATTGACAATGGATGCTATTTTTCTATTTCCTCTCCCTCATTCTCAAATATACAGCCTAATTGCAGTGTAGTATCCAATACTCTAAAAATTGAGAGCAATTAAGAATGTTAGGACCCAGGTAGTAGTAGTTATAGTAAAAACAGCTAGTCGTCAAACTGTAGTTAGAAATGGCACTTCAGAAACAATTAATCACCAGAGACAAAATTTCGATTTTCACACCACCCCAACCAATTGCTTTTAGGCTGACGGGGCTCCTTCATTATTCGTACCCCAGTCTTCTTCAGCCTCGTTACCATTAACGAGTACTGCACCATCTGTAGAATCTGCATCTACTACAACTGCCTCCTCTTGGCTTCCTTCCTCTCCATTTTGTTCCTCTGTGTCCTGCTCTTCTCCATTTTGTTCAGTCAACTACGAAAGGACAACAAAATAAACCAACAGTCTCACACCACAATTAACAATGAGTTGAGGTTATTATTTATGTAGCACAAAACAAAATAGCATACCCCGTTTTCTAGATGTTCCTCTTCAATCTGCATGTTTCTGAAAGCTTCAACAAGGGTAATGTGTGATTTGTCAGCATGGTTGACGTACTGGTCTGCAGGAGGGTACACATTCCTAACATAAAAAAGAAAAAAGTTTAACAAAAAGTAAACATTTCATGAAGATGTTTTGCACAAAAATGCTAATCTACTAACTACCAATGCTTCAAGATAAGATGCAAGAAAGTACGCATTCTGTGCCCTGACCTTGTTTCTGCAGCTTTAGATTCAACACCAAGTGCAACTTGCCAGTCTTCAAACAAATTTGGATATTCTTCAGGATCAGCCAATGATTCAGCAGCCTTTGAATTAACCTGTAACAAAATATATCCACAAGCAACTTATCGACATGGCAAGACAAGCCAAACAAGGCATCTGAAGAGAATGGTTGTTTCTTCTGACAATACTGAATTAATATCAGAAGATGTTTAGCATTTGAAAATAGTTTTTTATGATAAAATATTAAAACCAAATACAATTGAATGGGTGTTGATTCTTATATTTTCCACAGCAGAAGGTGCAGTTCTTTTTTAGGGCTGTAGAGGATTCAGATTCCGTCCCACAATATTATAGTCGAAGTAATCAGGAAGTTCCGACCTAAGTAAACATCATCTACCTGAATTAAAAATTACCTTGGTGAGATCTTTTCTCCAAATTGCCACTATCTCTGATACCTTGCTCGGAAGATAAGATCTAGCCATTAAAGCTGCCTCTGGAATTCGATTGCTGCAAAAGGCACAACATAGCTATACATGTAACTAAAGTCTAATCAACCTTCCCTGTCCTAATATTAGAAAGGAAAAGAGCACAAGTTTAGAAGAATACCTTTCTACCAATAGTTGAAGGCAGTCTTCTAATTTACCCAACATAAATAAGCATAGGAATGCAACATTGTTCTTCCCTTGTTTCTTAGCAAGGGATGCAAGTTTCGATATTCCTTCAGCATCTCCTAAAGAAGAATATAGGAGTAACAAACCACTCAAATCCATTGCATGCTGCAAACATTCCTCAGCCATTTCTAACTGCAAGAATGGAACATGCAGTGAGCACTGAGCTACAATGGAACAAGAGACATTTGCAACAAGAAGCAATATGTATGTTCCCCAATTTCTAGAATTTATTATTTATTTTGACAAGAAAAAGACAACATTTAATGTCTTAATTATACACTAGAATCAACATCTACAACACAATGCACATGACCATAATTTCTAACTTACAATGAAGCAAAATCCTAATATGGCCACAACTAAAATCTATAGTCTCTTGCATCACAAAGTTTCAATTAGGTCTATATACATCATGTGCACGTGGTCAAATTCAGCAGCACATCAATCATGGCAATCTTTAATACATTTGGTTATGAATATTTAGGAGTGCAATCAAGCTTTAAATATCAGAAAAATCAATAATACACTTGAAGATTCAAATCACAGAAAGCACCTTTCCAGTAGACATAGCTAATTCTCCCAACTGCTTCCACTTAGGCTCACTCTGCAATTCTATTGCAATACTCTGCAACAAAAAGAGGATGAATAGTCAAATCAGTAGTTAATGAAGAGAAATTAGATAAATTTAGCAAAATCTCCTGTTATACTTATTACATGAACATACCTTTGCAACATCTAGTTTTCCAAGATGTATTGCTAGATCAAATCTGTAGTCAGGGTCAGTGGCTACTTCAAGAGCATCTTCTATCATCCCTCGTGATTCCAGAAAGTGAGCCACACTATCATAAAACCAAGTATCTCAATTATGATGCAAGTAATACATTAGCACTAATTACCAAATTTCAAATATGAAGACACTCTGAAGTTTGAACTAAAGAGCAATAGAACAAAATTATAAATCAAAGTAACAGGTAAATGAACATGTAATGTAACACTTATCTATAAATATTATGCACTGATAGTTTAATACAATAAAAGCACAACATTACAAGCAAATATAGATGGGGAGAAGTAAAAAGACGTTACTAAGTCCCAATTAAATTTAATAATTACTCTTACAAAACTATTAAGTGTCAAAAGATTACCAAATCAGCTATTAGAGATGCAGTTATATTTTGCAGCAGGTTGAAATTCTATGGGATCATACCGCACTTTTCTTTGAAAAAAGTATAGAGGGAATGTAATATGTAATACATTATATACATAACTTTATAAAGCATAACTATTACCAAAAGTATTTATAATCTCTAACCATACCAAACATATTTCTAAACGTTGAAAAAACTTTAATCATTCTCTTGTAATGTAACATGAAGTAACTTTTACCTGTTATGATGCTCTTTAGGTATTGATGGTAGAATTTCATTGGCTCTTTCCAAATCACCACGCATCACAAGTGTCTTGTACTCAATCAAGCTTAAAAGCAGTGTATATCCCATAACACTGAGAAAACAATTGATAAAGAGAAAACTAGTCAGATTATTTCAATTTAAAACTTTGAAGAATCAAAAACAAAAGTATCACTTACTTAAACTCTTTGTCAATCAAATAAACACGACTTTGATTTGCAAGATATCCCAACAAGTACATAGGGCGATCCAAATGAAACATTGTAGTAACCTAAATACATAACATTATGCATCAAAAGGTCTCAGATTATGCTTGTAATTCAATTAAAAAAGAATGAAAGCACTTCTTTATTTAAACTAGAACTCTATCTGAAAAGAGTTAATACCTCACCACCAACGCAGTAGTTAAGTCTCCAAGAGGAATTGTTGTAGATAAAGCAATCCCCAACCCAGATGCCTGTCCTAACACGCTCATTCGTTTCATGTAAGAGTTCAAAAGCATCTTCAACACCTTCCTCATCTACCGGTCTTCCACTGTCTAAATGTGACATAACTACATCACGCTGCAATAATGCAAGTCAAAATGCGTAAATAGCACTACCAGTGAAGATCTGACAAATATCAGTCAGCAAAATTGTATGGGGCAAAATAGTCTTCCTAGCAAGGCAAGAGTATAAGAAAAAATGAAGTTCATGAGAATCCTCACATTGTACTTCAGAATGTAGAATGATGTATCACTAGCAATCGTTACTAGATCACCACTGTCAGCCCAGTAGAGGTTCTGCCACACAAGAAAATTAACAAAATTAAATTTAAAATGGAATGAGAATGAAAGGAGCAGATAAATATCTATCATCTAATCAAAGTACTTACTTTCACATTGACATCAATGCGATAGATCAACCTGCATTCAGCCCAATCATAAAAGCAGATGAAGTCGTTGGAGCACATTGCCAATAAAGCACCACCAAATATTCTTTCAGCTGAAAATGTTGGTCGGACACTCCTCTTTTCCTGAAATACCCATAGTTTGAATTCCAACTTAGTATTCCCTAGAGCGAATTTATTTTAATTTGGAGATTAAAACAATGAGGATTAAATTTTAGTGAACTTCCTAAAGTGATGATCAAGGCAATTCAATAAATGAAAATGAAAGATAGAAGTCCTGATGTTCACTTTGAAGCAAATTTGTCAAACTCTAGTGCTGATATAATTATTTTATGAGGTAAATTAATAGCTCACATAGTTTAATTAGACACTCCTTCTCACAAACAGATTGGTAACAAAAGTAACTTTACTAAATATTTGGAACATGACCACGGTAACTGATATAACTCCAGGAACTAATCCATACAATACAACTATGGAAAACAGAACAACAATAGAAATAAAGGATAGAGATACTGCAATACTTAGGGACTACTCCTAAATTCTTGTTTTGAGTATCTCTCTGGGATGTGAAAGATTCACTCAGTTCTGCCATTAATTTTTTATTTAGAAACATAGGATATTCATGAGCCTACAATCAATCATGCAAGTTACTTTCAAGATATATTCATCATATTTTCTTGGAGAAAGTATGATACCTTCCTTTGATTAGGTATGACACTAGAGAGGTATGACACTGAAAACCCGAATGATATGCTTCATTGCATTTTAGTTCAAAGATATGAACAATGTGACCAAATTTTCCAAGACAAACGTGTGGATATTGCTTGAGACCATAGAGAGATCAACAAAACTTTGAAAGCAACCCAGACTTCCCTTAATAACAAAAAGCAACCTAGACTTTCCTTAACAACAAATCCAACAGGTAGCTCCAAAAGGATTTCTTCCTTTACAAATCACTATGAAGAAATTTTTTATTAATATCCAATTGAAAAAGAAGTCCAACAGTGAATAATTCTCATGCCAAAGAAGAGTCGGACAATAGTTATTTTTATCACATGAGAAAAAGTTTCCTCATAATCTGAGTATACCCTTTTGTTGGATTGAGAACTTACTGCTAAGTCAAAAGCTACAACTGATAGTCAAAGTACACCTATTTCTACTCAAGAGCATCGCATCCCAAACACCACAATTTCATTGTTCAACATTTTTCTAATGATGTTTCACTACTATCCTTTTCCAAGTGATTATGGAAACCTTGGCCAACAAATGCACACCAAATTAGGAAAATTTTCCATTAAATGTTTCGAGGTAATTGAGAAAAAGAGTGGGCATGTCCGAAAGACACTTTTGGAGGAAAGGGTACAGATGGGAACCCACAAGGTGTTCAAGGAGGTCAATGCTTCAACTAGTAGAGGAAAGACAGAAAGTGGATTAAAACAGGGATTAAAGAGGCCAGCGAAACCACTAGACGTAGCATGAGGCTGCACATGGAACCCATGCCTTGGTGCAAATAAGTGGTGTAAGGTGGGATTTGCCCCTATGATCAGTTGGGTTATTTGTCACTCAAAGAGATGTTCTGGATCTGGTGCATGCTGGAGAGAAAGACAGTAGCCAGCAACAAAAGACAGCAAACATTGTTTTCTTCGTCAAACAATAACAGGTAGAGCACACACACACATGCGTATCTTGCAAAAAAAGAACAAAGAGAGAAAATAAGAAACAGAATAAAGTACACCCCTAGGATTCTAGATGATAGACAGATTCAACCAAAAAACAGCTTTTACAAAGTTGCTTAGAAGATATATAAACTATTCTAACAGTTCTCATCACAACTTTCATTACACAAAGCACAATATTATAAAGTTTTTAAAGAAGTACAAACCTGGAAATTTTTGCTAAAGATTTTAATCTTTGATGTACTTTCTCTGACAGCATATTCTCCCTCAAAAGACCAAACAAATTCCAGTGCTGAACCAAATGACCTATTTCTCCATGCCAATGCAGTGTATATAATATACTCACCATCTCCACATACAACAACAAACCTCCCATTTGGATTGTGCTTTAAATTCTGCACAAAAAATTAAATCAACAATCAGCAACAAACCCCTCATAAAACATTGTTGATGATGATATGATTGAACCAGAAATAAGAACTATTCTATTAAAACTAACATCAATGAATAGAGATTAGAAACTATAAAAGATAATTCCAAAACTAGCTACTGGTTTGCTATATTACATAGATGCATAAGTTTAACAACACAAGATCCCTGCTATTACAACATGTTTGGGTTATGGAATGCATTAGGAAACTATCAATTTTCACTTGAGCATCCCAGACATGATTTTGACTCAAAAGGACATGTTTGTTATTTTTTTATCAACTCTGCTTTTGTTTCTATAAGCATGTTTAACTAAAAGTGAAAAAATATAGCTTTTGTATTGAGTTGAGAAAATTAAGTCCCACTTTGTCTCAAATTTAAGTTTAAAATATATATTACTTCAGCTCAAGCTTACATGTAACTAAATCAATTATGTAAGCGCTCAACCAAACACACCTAAATTTTGCATCTCGTTACATATTGGTATATAAAACCAGGATGGTTAGATGACCAATTTAATCTTACATGTAAACTCAATCTTTTATAATACAAAGAAAATAGAAACTTAAGAAATTTATGTAACATGATGTTTCATGATTCATGAGAAAATGCCGATGATGAGGTCAATGTAAATGTACCAAAATGTCTAATTTGCTAAATCATGTAGAAATGATACTTTCTGAATTTGCCATATTTTGCATTAGAGCAAAAATAATTAAAAATAGAAAAACAAGGCAAGAGAGTGAAACAAACTATAAAAGCATATTAACTCACTTGGGGATAGAGATCACATGTGCCCAACTCCTTAACAGCTAAAGGTAACCTTTCTCCATCAGCAATCTAACAAGCATAGTACTTGCACATGTCACTAAAAATAAAGAGAACTTGACAGTTCATGCGTCATTTAGCCAAAAATTTATAATAGAGCTCACACCTCAACATCTGCTCCTACACTTTTGATATTGACAGTCTGAATTTCATTATGCTTAGCCCAAATAATTTTCCCGCTGTTGTCCATGCTAGCCACAGGTACCTCTCGACCAAGTTTGACCATAATTGTTCCTTCATCATAGCCAATCACAACTCTGTTTGAACGCACCCGACAATTTTGGTTATGAAAAAAGAGTAAATGCAAGGAGACTTCATAATACAGGCACAATTTGCCACAGCAGTCTCCCACTCACACTGTTCAAGGGCATAAAAAAAATTATTAAGAAATTGCAAAATATTTATCCGCGAAAAAGCTCACCGACGTGAACCCTTCAAGTATCCAACAGCCCAGACTCTTTCAAGGCCATAGTTCAATGTGTTTTCCAGCCTGCAAGCAGATCAAACCATAAAACAAATTTCGAAAATATACTTCCAATAAATATAGCAACAGCTTAAAAACAGACACCTGAAATTAAATAGAAAAATGAAGAAATAAATATGTCCCGTCAATCGCAATATGTGCTATCTTAATTTTAAATCAAATCTAGACATTATAGTCACCAAAATAAACCTTTCCACTCTTTTTATGTGCCTATACAAACAGAATAAACAAAAAGGGCAAACCCATATAAGTCTTATTTCTCTAAGGTCAAAAGTCAACCATAAACCAATAATCCAATAATCCAATTTCGAACACAAGTGATGACGATTGAAGAAAAAAATCTAGAGCAAAGTGACAAATGCAATAAGCATAATATTAAACCTCATAGCTCAGTAATTTGTGCATTCCACTTTACCTATAAGTTGTGGAGTGCCATATGCGTACTGTGCCATCTTCAGAACCAGTAATGATTATAGGAAGTTCAGGATGGAAGCATACAGCAGATACATTGTGTGTGTGGCCTTCTAGGGTCTGGACACAACCTTTGGTCTGATAATCCCATACCTGTTTCGTAAGTTTCAACTGTTATTCCTCTTCATATGTTATATGCATATATATATGTATATATGTATGTACATAATTGCATAAGCAGATAAATCAATGAAGCAGACAAACAAAAAAGCAAATATTAAAACAAAACCTTGGCAGTGTGATCATCAGAACCAGTGATTAGATATGGTTTGTCACCACCTGTAAAATAATCAACACAATTCACTCCTTTCTGATGCGCATCCAATGTAAAATTAGGGTCAGGTGAGCCAAGATTCCAAATCTGAAAAAGAAGAAAACAGTTGTGTTGATGCATTATATCATAGGATCATAGATCTATTTACTTTTTTGGCACAGAAGGAAACAACATAAATATACCTTTATGGTCCGATCAAGAGATGCACTGGCAAAGGTGTTTGTGTCTTTGGGATTAAATGTGACTTGCATGACATAATGAGAATGCCCTTCAAATATTTGGGTACAGACCCAGCCTTTTTCCCAATCCCAGAGTTTTATGAGCATATCATCAGATGATGAAAGCACATAAGGAAGGGTGGGATGAACTGCCACACACCTAATGTAATCAGTATGTGCTTCAAATACTTTGACCTTATCCATCGTGTTATAATTATATACACGAATAAACATATCATCTGCTCCGGCAACAACCCACTGTCTGCGTGCAATAAACTTGGCGGATCTAACTGCAAAATTATGTTGTATAAGAGCTCTAGTGGTTCTTAGAAAATGCATCAAGAGCTAGTTATACAAACAAATGGACTAAATAAGATTCACAACTTCATGTACCTGGTAACTCAGTAACCTCAAAAGATTTGGCCATGGTCTGAAATATAATAAATAAAATTATGTTAATAACAGAAGCAAATGTCCATTGAAATTAACAACAACCCATTTAAAGCACCAGTTTTGTGAAGAATTTAAATATAAAACAGGAGACTGAGAAACTAACATCCCTTATGAACAATCTATGAAGATAGAAGGAGTGTGTCACAAGCTATAAAATTATAACCTGATACACTAGAAAAACAAGACCAATACCCATCATAGAAAAACAAGACTACAAATCCTAACCTGATACACTAGAAACTGCAAAAATCAACCTTGCATAATATGAAGTGTTAAAAGCAAAGCAAATGCCAAACGATGATCATAATATCTACAGTTATTCTAATTTTATCAATCTATGAAAACGTGCTTAAGTCTCACAGCTCAACAGAAAGCCTTATAAAGGCACCAAAAATATTCAGAAGCACATAATAAGATCTGTTAAATAAGATTAATAACCGGTCTTACTTTGGAAACTTCAAAAGGGTGTGATTTGGATTAAAAAGGCACAAAGTCTACTCATCAAATTACTGACCAGTATGTAAATTTCACACAAGTCCCAGTTTCTATTCATTGTAAAGTACAAAATACTGTAACATTTTCTAGCCATGCTTCAAGACAAAATCACTTAAAGAGCACCATTTGTTCGTTCAATATTTCCTCCATGTAATGAGTCACTACATCATACACTACTATGTTTAATCAATTATATAATATAGATACTTGAAAAATTTGAGGGAATCATAGAATAGGTCCCCTCGATTTGAATCAGTAGCTCATTATATATTGGCACCATGCAAAAGGTGGCTTGTTCGTAGATCAATCGATAAACACCTGTGTCTAACTAAGTGCCAAGATATATCAACCATTACATTTCTCGGTTAGAAAAAAAAAAAAAAACAATATACATAAAGAATTGCATACCTGAGATTGGTAGTTCCAGATACAGACAGTTCCAGAGTATAAACTCGCCAGAATCCTGCATTGACAAGGTTGCTTCAGGTACTTAATTAAATGACACCAACAGTAACCTTGGATGACAAACATCACTACTAGTGACTAAAATACCCCCCGCGAACTACATATATTCCCAATAATAAAGTTTCCTCACATCATAAATTAAATTCAGAAACAAAACAACAGCAGAATAAGAGGCATTACCATGGTTCTGTTGGATGTAGATCCACACATTTTACTCTTTCTGATCTTTGCGCAAGCTTTCGCTGATCAAATACCACAATAACAAGTTAGATTAAGTAGCCAGAAAGTTAATCATTCACACTGCGCTTAGTTTCCAAGAAATCTAATCTCATAGGCAATGAAAAAAAAAAAAAAACTACGGGAAACCAAAAGCAAATATACATTGAATCAGAATACAAGCAGAATTACCTTGATTTCGAGTCTGAGAGGCTGCAAGTGCAAGTAACAAGAGAGAAAGCAAACAAACGAACAAAAAACACGAGTCAGTGCACGGTTCAACGGTAGATCACATTGAAATTGAAATAGCAAGAGCTAGGAAAGCGAATTGCGAGGCTCGAATTTCAAGTAACATGTAGAAAAGCATTCGACATTGAAAGAGTGGAGGGCGGAAAGATAAATCATGAAATCGAAGGTAATTCAGTCCAGATCTAAGGTTGATAAGAATGCAGAAGCGTTTGCGAAGGAGCAGATCAGAGAGGAAGCTCACCATTTTTGCAGATTGGAGAGTGCACTAGCCTCTATCGAGATCAATCTTCGGAGATCAGAAACCGAATTCGACGAGCCCAAGGAGATCGAGCTCAGTGAGAGAGAGAGAGAGAGAGAGAGAGAGAGAAATGTGTTTATTTGTATTGTAAGAAAGCACGGTGTAAATACCATGAGGATGAACGAACCAATGAAGGAGAGCGGTGTTATGCAGTTCAACGAGATTACGAAAATGCCACTGGATCCATATTACCCTGTGCCTTGTCACACCGTATGCTTCATGGTAGTGCGGAAATAAGCACGGAATGGTGACATCGTGGCAATGACATGATTGCCACGTGACTCTTAGGACCCACTTTTTCTACATCAATTTTTTGTTTTGCTTTTATAACCTTTTTTTCATATTTTATTTTATGGATAACTTTTGTCAGGTTTAATTCGTTAAATTATAAATGAAGAGGCTTAATATGTTATACTGAATTTTACTCTTAAAGAAAAATTGTTGAAAAACACATATTGACATCAATCTGAAAAGGGTATTTGTTTTTGTATGGTGAATTTCTATTCGCTAAATTTTATAGATTTTTTTCTAAAATATTTTCAGTAACGGTTTTAAATGAAATTTTAATTAGTTGAATTAGAAAATTTTCTAATATAATTGTATAATAAATATATTTCTATTAATGATTGTAGAAATAATTATTTTTTCAATATCAAATGGTATTTTTTGTTTTCTAGATTAATGGCAATATTATTGTTATGAAGTGAATTTTTATGGTGTGCGCTATAATTATTTTTGGTGTGAATTTGTTTATTGATAATCGAAAATTATTATCAAAATTTTAAAGAATTCAGTACTCTACTAATCATAAATAGACTATGTAAAATTGTACTCTGGGGTCAATTAATAAATTTTATGTTATTATAAAAAAATACATTTACATAAATTAATTTAAAATTTATGCCACCAAAAAAAATATTTTTATTGATGTGTGTACAATTTTTAATAACATAATTACTAAATTATTTCATAATTCTTTGAAATTTTAGTGATAGAATGATTATTTTAAAGACATAAGTTTATATATATATATATATATATATATATATATATAATGATGAAAATTAAGAATCCCGAGAAACCAGGTTGAATTTTATGGCCACTTGCGTTGCTTGGTGCACACCACTCAGAGAAACAACACACCACGTCCCTCTCTCTTTATCTCTATCCCCTCTGG
>Ga0099822_1005979_pt1 | contig 15880 bp, 11 predicted proteins | sample CowpeawhiteBW_FD_76839 | JGI IMG/M metagenome (GOLD analysis project Ga0099822, IMG submission 76839) | Root nodule microbial communities of legume samples collected from California USA - Cow pea white BW | ecosystem: Host-associated > Plants > Roots > Nodule | place: USA: California | collected...
GTTCAAGATGAAGAAGTGAACTTCAATGTCTTTGAAGCCATGTCTCACCCAAAAGATATTGGAGGATGCTTCAGAGTTGATATGCTTGATGAAGTGCTCATGAGCTCCAAGAAAGATCTACACGCCTCATCCCCTCTAGAGAAAGCTCTAATTGATGCATTTGAGACTCTCAATGATAAGGAGGAGAAGAGATTGATGAGTGCTTAGCCAATCTTGATGCTTTGAAGGAAATCCCTCCTCATGAGGCGAAGATGGAAGATTTGAAGGGTGAGAATGAAGTCACAGAGCCAAAAGTGGAGTTGAAGATGTTGCCCCCACATTTGAAGTATGTGTTTCTTGAAGGGGGTAGCAACAAACCTGTGATCATTAGTAACTCCTTATCACCCTCAGAAGAAGAAAAGTTTATTAACGTGTTAAAAGTCAACTCAGGAGTCATTGGTTGGTCTATATTTGATCTGAAGGGAATCAGTCCCTCCTATTGCATAAATAGAATCTTCATGGAAGAGGATTTCAAGCCAGTGGCACAACCTCAGAGAAGGTTGAATCCTGTGATGAAAGAGGAGGTGAGAAAGGAGGTTTTAAAACTTCTTGATGTTGGGATTATCTACCCAATCTCTGATAGTGCATGGGTGAGTCTAGTGCAAGTGGTTCCCAAGAAGGGCGGCATGACAGTGGTTCGTAATGACAAGAATGAGTTGATACCCACACGAACCGTGACCAGCTAGAGGATGTGCATAGACTACAGGAAGTTGAACAAGGCCACAAGGAAGGATCACATCCCTTTTCCTTTCATGGATCAAATGTTAGAGAGAGATTGGCGGGTCAAGCTTTCTATTGCTTTTTGGATGGCTATTCTGGTTATAACCAGATTGTGGTGGACCCTAAAGACCAAGAGAAGACAACCTTCACTTGCCCTTTTGGTATCTATGCTTATAGAAAGATGTCATTTGGGCTTTGCAATGCATCAGCCACGTTTCAACGATGTATGTTGGCTACTTTTTCCGACCTTGTGGAGAAGTGCATAGAGGTCTTCATGGATGACTTCTCGGTGTTTGGAAGCTCATTTGATCTTTGCTTAGCAAATCTAGAAGTTGTATTCAAGAGATGTGTTGAAACCAATCTCATTCTCAATTAGGAGAAATTCCATTTCATGGTGACTGAAGGGATTGTCTTGGGCCACAAAATATCTTCCAAGGGCATTGAAGTGGAAAAAGCAAAGGTGGATGTCATTGAGAAACTCCCACCACCACCAAGCAAAGGTGACTTTGTTTGTGTATTTAAAGCTATTGCTTTGTTTTAACCATTCATTGCATGATATTTGGGTCATTAGGTATTGGAAAATATATCTTGAAACCTTAAATTAGAACAAGATACCTAATGGAACTTGTATCTAGGAATGGAACTTGACCCATTAGTTGTCCTAAACCCTAATTTGTAAAGCGGGTTTGTATATTTAGGGATTCAAGGAATTAGCTCTAAATAAGGAAACTTAGGCTCATTCAACTAAGAGATTAGGGTTTGAGTATACTTGTGGGTTGACATTAGTAATTAATGGAGAAGAGTTTTGTTGTTTAATATACATGAGAGTGAAGTAGGTGAAGTCTAACTCCAAAAATATCAATCCATTGCATTTCTAGTCTTTACCATTTTCTAGAGTCTTCAAATATCAAGTTCAATTTTACTTGTTTATGAAATATTTAATTTCTTGCATACAAAAACCCAAATTATGAATTTATTCATTAGTTTAAATTAGTCACTAATTACGCAATTATTTAGTATACATGAGTCTCTTGGAAAACGATATCTCGGTCTTACCGGTTACTACTTGCACGACTTGGTACATTGGCCAAAGTCTTAACAAGAACCAACTTAGCTAAGGTTGACTCACATTGAAGGTCTCTTTAGAAACCTCCTTTACGAGATCAAGATTGACCACCTCAATCTAGCAAGTCCCTGCTAAGAACCAAGTTAGCTAAGGTTGACTCACATTAATGGTCTCTATAGAGACCTCGCCTACGAGATTGACTATGTCAATCTAGCAAGTCCCTGCTCAAAGCTAAGTTAGCTAAGGTTGACTCATATTAAAGGTCTTTGTAGAGACCTCCTCTACGAGATTGACGACATCAATCTACCAAGTCCCAGCTAAAAAAATAACTCTTCTAAGGTTGACTCACATTAAATGTCTTCGTAGAGATCTTCTCTAAAAGATTGACTACGTCAATCTAGCAAATCCCCGCTAAGAATCAACTTATCTAAGGTTGACTCACATTAAAGGTCTTTGTAGAGAACTCCTCTAGAAGGTTGACTATGTCAATCTAACCAGTCTCTACTTAGAGCCTATTTAGCTAAGGTTGACTCACATTACAGGTCTTTGTGAGACCTCTTCTACGATACTAACTATGTCAATCTAACAAGTCCCATGATTGGTTTTCCTTCAAATGATTTTAGGTGTTTTATCATGTGAGTGGGGTGGAAGGTGACCAAATCGTGAGTGGTTTAAGAGTGGTGAGTTTCAAATGAACATGGTGGAATTGAGGTTCTTGACCACTTTCATTAAAACCTATATTAGTGTCGTTTTCCTTTTCTCGTTATGTTCAATTTTTTCTCTCTTTTAAGGTTGTGTGGGTTTCATTCTTGTTTACGAGAGTTGTAAAACCCAGGAAAATTAAATAAATAAATATGTATTTAATCAAAAAGAGAGTAAAAGGATCTCTATATTAATTAATGTGAAGAGTTATGACAAGGAACAATACTAGCTCAAGTGGTACATGTCGGTTTGGACCCAGGAGGGGTTACCTGCAGAAGGGACTCCGAAGCTCAAGTAAGTCAAAACTCTCAAAAGGTCAAATCAGGTGATTAATGGAGTAATGAATGCGTACCTTTAATTACTGGGGTCCACGCGTATTTATAGAGTATTAATTATGTTTGATTACGACATGGGCTGGGCCCTAGTTTGGGCTGCAGGTGGGCCTGGGCCTTGGCCCAGGCCCTTAGTTCGACTATCGTGGGCTTATTGGATGGCAGAAGGGCTTTCATTTTGCTAAGTCTTTTAGGAGCGGTCTGATCCGGTTACTTCTCCAGTTGACGGATGTCGTCTTTGCCTGTGCACTATCCTAGGTTGGCCGCTTTGTTGTTAGTTTAGGCTTCATTCAGTTATGAGTTTAAGTCTATGCCGGCTCAAGTCGTGTACTTGGGTTGTTTCCGGCATATACGTAAGGGTCGTCATTTATATGGTTAAGTTGACCAGGTATGGTATAGTTAAGTTGGCCAGGTACAGTACAGTGTCTAATTGATCACTCGCGTCGCACAACACTCCTTTTTAAAATACAAAATTATAAAAATGCTTTTGGTCTCTAATCGACCGTTCAGGTCACACGACATTTTTTTTTAAAAATACAAAATATAAAAATGTTTTTTGTGTCAACCCAGCCGCACGCATCGCATGACTCTCATTTTCAAAAATGTCAAAAGACAACTTTCAAAAAATAAATAATTTAATCAAACTCTTTTTTATAAAGAACTACGTAGTCCTGATTTCTCATTTTTAATGAGAATACGTAGGACCAAGGTTTTAACCCTTTTCGGGTCCCTTTCACTCAAAATGTATATTTGTTCAATTTATTTTCTTATTTTTGAGAAAAATAAATATTATAAAATAAACACATCTCTTTTGCAAATTTAATCAAAGTTACCGCCTTTGGGCGGACGTTGTAGGGTGCTAATACATTCCCTACGTGTAACTGATTCCCGGACCCTAAATTTTGTTTTCGCAGACTTTATTTTATTTTTATGGTTTTCCATAGTCTTCCAGAATAAACTATGGTAGCGAATTCTAATCTCTTTTTCCAAACCAATTTCTTTTTAGTTCGTCGTCCCGTCGCAATTTAGGTTGCGACAAGGTCCATGGTCAAAAAATTGTGGGTTGTAAACCTTAGGGCAATAAGGTTTCTTGGTTAAGCATTAGCTGAAATAAAGTATTTAGGGGTGAACTTCTATGTATTAAATTATACGTTTATATTGTTACATGAGTTCACCCTTTCTGTGTGTGTTTGGCGATGATCGTGTGACTTGTCACACGGGAGCAAACGTTGTTTCGAGTGGAGCTAGTGACGCTAAGAGCTGGAGAGGGGCTAGCTTGGGAAGTTTTATAGACTATATTTGACTATTTTGTAAACATTTATTTGATCAGTTTTGAACTATGTAAACCTGGAGTTTAATTTATGGTTTTGAATTTTGAGATATTTTATTAAGGTTTTAATTTTCCCGCGTTTTGGAAAATAAATTTGGATAATAATGGCATATTTAATATTATTTTACTATATTTTATTTAAATTAGTAATATCCAATCGAGATATTACACTTGGTTATGTTGAGAGGACTTGGGGTCGAGTCTTGTGTATGTCACTTGTATGGCATTTTATTGTTTATTTTGTTTTTTAATGTATGCACAACCATGTTAAGGGATTTTATAAACTTATAGATGCATGAAATGGTATGAGTTATATGATGTTGTGTTGGTTGTGTGTGTACTTGGAAATTGTGTGGTTGAGAGTTTGAATCTTGTCTAGAACAAAATAGTTCTTTTTATGTTTAAATCATTTTTAACACATTAGTAGAAAATCTAGAAACCCTAGTCATTTGCAAAGAAGCTATGGAGGTAAGACTAATGGCCATTATGGAGTAGAAAACCTCCATAAATGCCATTAAATGACACTTTATGGCCATTAACTTAACAAAGGATAGAGTTGGAAGGGAGAAAGTTCATTCAAGGGTAGAAAAGGAGAGTTAGATCAAGCTTCGGAAGAAAGATCCTTAGGAGAGCTTTTAGAGAAAGATTTCTAGGTAACGCGAGCTACACCTGCATGTTTAAATTAGGCTTAAATAGTCATTTGGTGCTAGTTTTGGTCAACTTTTTTCACTTTGGTCCTACTTTTGAAATTGTTTTCAATTTGGTCCTACCTTTCATTATATTTTTTCAATCAACTCCTTTTCGTTAACTCCGTCTAAATGGTTAACGGAACAATGGCCAGCGTGGTGATTTTGTGTGACGTGGACACTGTTCAGTGACGTGTCTGTTATGTTATTGTACTGGCCATTTAATTGTAATTGCAGAATCATTTAGGGTTTAACTTGAATTAAATTGGGTTTAGGTTGTGTTTGTCGAATTGGGGATTCGGGGGTCGAATTGGGGATTTGTTTGTCAATTTGGGATATCCTTCAATTGGCCCTTTGAGATCAATTTCTGGCATCCAAGGTTTACGCTGATCTTTGAAGAATCGTTGCGGAAGGTTGAACGTGTTCATCGCGGTATATCTTGCTTTAGGGTTTGATTTTTGCTGACTATTGATTGGGTTTAGTGTTAATGATTAGGGTTTATTGACACTTTTGTTTATGCATTCCATGGAATATTTTAATTTGTAGTTGTTTTTTTCGGTGGTGCATTGTTTATTGTTTTCGCTAGTGACCCACCATTTTTAATTGTTTGTGTTGTCGCTATCTGGGGTGGGTTTCATGGTTGGTTATCGGTTTGTCGGTAGATAGAGTATTTGTTCCCCATTTAAACATTGTTTACAATTTGCAAGCTTTTTTCTATTTTTTTGTGTTTCCATGAAGATGAAAGTGAAACACTGAAAGTGAAAGAAACACTGAAAGTCAAACACTGAGAAACAAACATTAAAGTTCGCACAACCCCAAAATTGTTTACCCAAGTTCTTTGTAGTTCTAGTTGTGCGCACCAATGCAATGTCTCTGCAATCGCAAATTGGGGGTGAGCTTGAAACCCTAGAACCACCATGGCAGGAATTACAAGTTCGGTGAACCCAGCTATTTCAAGAAGAGGAAGATGCCCCACGAGACATTCCTTTTCAACTAAAGATGGATGGAAGACAACCACAATTCAATAACACACAAACCCTAATTTAAAATTTGGTCTATGCATACAGTGGAAACAGACATGTTACTGAACAGTGTCCATGTCACACAAAATCACCACGTTGGCCACTGTTCTGTTAACCATTTAGATGGAGTTAACGAAAAGGAGTTGATTGAAAAAATATAACGAAAGGTAGGATCAAATTGAAAACAATTTCAAAAGTAGGACCAAAGTGAAAAAAGTCAACTAAAACTAGGACCAACTGACTATTTAAGCCTTTAAATTATAAAGCATATGTTTTCGTGATGTATTGTAGCATGAATGCCCTTTTTGTTTCAATTTTTCACTAAAAATCACGTTTTGGGGTTTCTGCCCAAAAACCGCCTAGTGGAGTTCTTGGCCCGTCAGGCGACGCATGACGCATTATGGTTATTTCTGGATTTTTCCCAAGAATCGCTCGGCAGTGTTCGGGGCCTCCAAGTGGCACGTGAGTCGCTGGTTGATTTTCAGTATGTTGTTGAGTGTTGGGACATCTTTGGTTTATCCTGTAATTCTTGTGTTCCCGATGGATGCTTATGGATGCATAGATTGATTGGAATGCCAATGTGGTGATTATGATTGAGTGAATTGATGCATGAACTACTATGATGGTTCACTGAGGGAATTGGGGAAATATTGAAAACATGACGTGGATATCCAGGTGGTATTTGTTGTGATTTTATGTTCGTCTGGGTGTAATTAAATGTGTATGTATGTTGGAACTTGCCTGGAGGTGAATTTTGTGCAGTAGGGATGAATAGGCCCTATTGTTCGGGGGTTCGAGATTCCTCACGTGGGCAAAAATCTAGGTTCTGTCATGAATCCTGATGCACTGCCAAGCGACGCACAGTACGCAACAACAAATTGTGTTTTGTGTGTGCATGATGGTGCGGGTTTGGGTCTTGGATAAAAGAGCACTTTTGAATGCACTTAAATTTGACGTAAAATGGCTAAATCACTACTGTCTTAGGGAGTTAGTGGGTGCGGGGTGAATTATATGAATGAAAGGAAAAAGGATTTGTATAATATGATTAAGTTATGATTTTGAATGAGTGCATCAATTGTATGGTTGTTATATTACAATTTTTATGAGCATAGCCTAATCTTAGTTAATTCCCAATTGGTTGCACAGTTTCAAGTATGAATGCGTATATATATATATATATATATATATATATATATATATATATATATATATATATTTGGATGCATATAAAATTTTTGTATGAGTTGTGTGATTTGTGTAAATGAATCAATTTGGGTATGAGAAGATGTATGGATATAGTTTGGATTGTGCGATTTGGGGGTTGGGTTCATTAGAACTTAACTTGAGGTACAAAAACCACTAGTTTTGCACTACTGGTGTGGTGCTTGCCAGTATAGGGTAAACTACCAGGCGATAGGCTGAACTAGGAGTTCTGGAGGCAATTCTTTAGAGTTGGCACCCGACGATGTAGGGTGGTTCGCCAAGCGTTGGCGGAACTATGATGTTTAGATGAAATTTCAAAGAGTTGGTGCCTAGCGGCGAAGTGTGGTCATCAGAATATTTTCTGCAATGAGCTAGACGACGTTTGGGTAGGTTTCAACACCCAATTTCGTCTGGATGGATAAAATTTATTTCCAAAAATTTCAAAAAGAAAAATAGATAGTAAGTGAAAAGGGTGAAAAATGTTCTTTTTTACTTTTATTTTGACCCAAATCTTTTTTTTTTATTTACACATCCATATTTTGTCCCATTTTTATTTTAACATCCTCACCCCCTCTCCATTGCCTTTTACACCACCACCTAAAATCCTAACCATTTTCAAATCCCAATCACGTTGTTGCACACACTATTAACCATTTCTAGTTAGCCTACCCTTTCCTCATCTTCCTTCATTTTCCCTCATGTCAATTAACCCAAAATGGTTTACCACGTGTTGTTGTTGGATTATTCATCAAAGAGGAATTCATTGTTGTTGCACTAGCTTCCACATATCAAAGGAAGTAAGGGGCTAAATGGTAGGCTTCCTATGCAGAAAAGGGTTAGAGCCACTTTTTCGAGTTCCTAAAAAAACTCTAAAGATCACCATTCTTCATTTTTTGAGAGGGAACCTCCACCTCTCCATTGGCTTTGCTCAGCACCCACATTCAACAATAGCCACCATCATCTTTCACATGTACAAACAAAAAACAACAACCCAAACTCTATTCTGCTCCACTTATACTGACATAACAGCCAAACGGTTTTCATCCAACCTCACCACCAACAACCTACATCATTTTTCTTCCCTGCATATCCAAAAGTGGACACTCACTACCGAACCAAGAGAGCAATCCTCACCCCTAACAGTCCACTCGCAGAACCTCCATATCCTCATCTTTTCCCTTCTCAAACCACTCTACACAACCACCAGTCGCAATATCTCCTTCCCAAAACAACTTACAGTTCACCTTTGAATCATTTTGCATTTCCACCTTCATCTTTGACCTACAAAACTAGAGACAAAACCCACTTTCGACCATCTCCCATCTATAACACCAGTTATATCTTCCACCTGCAAAAAAAACACAAAAAATAAAACACAAGCACAACAACCATCCTCACTTCCCTAGTACCTTTATATTCTACATCTTCACCAACACACAAACTCATATTCATCTTCTCACTTGGTCACCATCATCTTCGTACACAACAAAAAATCACAGACCCAACATTATCATATGATTCTACACATTTTTTTTCAATCACCATTTTCCAAATGCACACCAACACTTCAACACCCATCTCCAATTTCATACTTCTATTATCCACACATACACCCTACAATAAATCACAGAGAAATAGAGGAAGGAGGAAAGCCTATCGTCGGCGGCAATGCCGCTAGCAAGTCGGAGCTTCAAATGGAGATGTGCGACAGCGGAGTGGTGTAACAACGTGGAACCCTAGTTAGTCTCTATTAAAGAAGATGATGATCTTTGGATTGGTCGGTTTCACTCGTGCACCCTTGTTTGATCTCTACATACCTTCTTCATGTTCTTTTTTAGTATTATGTGATCTGAGCCCGTTTTATTTTCTCTTCATATGCACCTCATGATTGTTAATCCCGCACCCCATGATTGTTAACCATGCACCCCCTATGTCTTTGTTTATTGTTCTTGGGCTGTTTTTGCATTTACTTATTGCACTTTAACATTTACCACACACTTGACAATATTTGCTCACTACACCACCATTTTTACTAACTGCACAACCCTTTTATGTTTGACTTGTTTTGGGCTTGTTTTTTCTTATTTTACTCATTGCACTCTCCCCTCCACTAAATACACCTTGTTTACTTCATGCACCTCACTCAACATTATTGTACTCATATTTTTGTTTTCCACTTTTATCCTTCTTTTCCACTTTTTTAATATTTTCTAAAAAATCAAAAATATTTGAAAATCATAAAAATTCACAAAATAAAAATTCAAAAAAATATCAACAATAGTTTTCTTTCTCTTTTAGTGTCTGTCTAGCCACTCGCGTTGTGTGACACGTATTTTCAAGTAATTCAAATATAAAAAAAGTATAAAATTTAAAAAATATAAAAATATTAACATTTTCAAACAACTAGTCTTTTTTAAGAATTACGTGATGTTTGATTCTCCATTGTGAGATACGTAGGAGCAAGTTCAGTCCTTGTCAAGTTCACCTCCAAAAAGTCAAATCATTTTCCAAATAGTTTTCGAAATATCTTTTAAAGAACTACGTAATCCTGATTTCTCATGTTGAGTGAGAATATGTAGGACCAAGGTCAATCCTTTTTGGGCCCAAAATATAAAAAAAAAATTGTTTCATTTGTACATTATATTCTTACTATTTTTAGGGAAAATTAACATTTTGAAAACCATATCAACTTGCATGTTTAATTAAAGTATCGCCCTTGGGCGGGCACTATGGGGTGCTAACACCTTTCCTACGCGTAATTGACTCTCGGATTAGAAAATATGGTTTTTCATAGACTTGCTTTATCTTTATGGTTTTTCATAGTTTTCCAAAAATAACTATGGTAGGGCCTCCAAGATCTCTTTTCAAATACGTTTCTTTTTTGGTTCGTCATCCCGTCGCAATTTCAGTTCTGACAGCAGCGTCAGGCGACATTCCAGGGGTAGTTTGATTGTTTTATGTGTTTTGTATGTTTTGAGATAACGGCCTTAGGTTAGGATATGCTTGACATTATCACAAGCGGGTAGGTTCGTGATTGGTGATGGAACACGTGATTAATATGAGCAGGGAGGTTCATATTAATGATACTCTCATGTTAGGATATGAGCATAGATGTTTGTATGTTCCGTGCTCATACTTAAGAGTTGTTGTGAATGACAAAGTTCGTAACTAGATGGATCACACATGTTGGACTATGAGCGGGGAGGTTCGTAGAAACATGACTATGAGCAAGGAGGTTCTTAGAGGATGGACCACGAGCGAGTAGGTTCGTGGAAGCATGAAATATTTTGAGGCCATGGTCAAGTGTGAGTATGACATGAATGTTAAGTTTAGTCTCATATGGGCTGTGAGACGTTGATTTTAGGATTCCTTGGGTAACAAGGGTTTTAAGAATGAGTATTCTGTTAAGTTAGAATGCTTTGGTGAGGGGTTTATGCTATTGTTGTGCATGTTTATTTCTTTGAACTCACCCTTTTTGTTTGTGTTTGGCGATGATCGTGTGACTGGTCACAGGGAGTAGATGATATTTCAGGTGATATAGTTGACACATATAGTCAGAGTGAGGGTGAACTATGAGAATGATTTTAATAAACTGGTTTCAGTAGTTTGTACTTTTCTTTGAGTTGTCTCGGATTTTAAAACTTGTAATAATTTAATATGAGCTTTGGAACTTGTAATAAGTTAATCACGAGATATTGGCTACTTTTGGTCTTAGTTAAAGTTTTAAATTTTTTGCATTTTGGGAATAATAACATCGTTTTATTTTATTCACTTATTGTATATAATTAGTAATATCCCCTAGGGTGTTACAAGAGTGATATTGAAGGATACGTCGTTATGAGATTTTTCATCTTACCTAGAAGCCCAAAAATGATTTCACCCGTGTGAGGCAATGGAAAGAGGTCTTCTTTGCCTGTTTGAGGATGGGTTCGAGTGTCATACTCTCTCGCCTGTACAAGGCAATGGGGAGAAGAAAGATGTTTTGTCTTAGTTCTGGCTCGTTGTTGAGTATAGTGCTCAATGTTCACCGAAGTTGTTACTCGTAAGTCCTTGAGGAGTAAGGGAGATATATCTAGTATTGCGATGGTAGGACGACTCAAACCATTTGGTTTTAGGATATTGGATGATGTGGTGGGAAACAGGTGATGGCAAAACCATTAAAAAATAGAATTTTATTCAGCTAGATGTTCAAAATGTGTTTTTAAATGAAGTTTGTATAAAAATACCACAATGTTGCAAAGTTCAATAGCAAAATCCTAGTAATCTTGTATTTAAATTGAATTGCTCCTTATATGACTTAAAACAAGTCTCTCTACAGTGGTTCAAATATTTTTGCACTACTTTACAATCTTACAGTTTTATTAAATGCACTAGTGACTATTCTCTATTTTCTTTTGGTAATGACCACAACATAGTTTACCTATTAGTGTATGTCGATGACATCATCTTTGCAGGAGCTAATATGAATTGTTTAAAAATTGCTTCCAAAATTACTCAAGCTCAACATTGTAAGAGACTTGAAGTTTTTTCTTTATTCAGAAATCGCAAAATCCAAACAAGGTATCCACTTATGTCAAAGGAAGTATATTCTTTAACTTTTAGAGGATACTAGATTCACCAATGCCAACTCTATTGTTATTCCTATGGATCCAAATAAACTTTTAACTCCATTGATGGTGACCTTCTTCCTGGATCATCTTCTTATGGAAGATTGATAGGTAGACTTATGTATATATGTATTTCCAACCCTGATATTTATTTTGCAATAAATAAATTAAGTCAGTTCATGAGCAAACCTCACACACCCCATCTTCATGATACTCATCATATTCTTCGCTATTTAAAGGCTACTCTTGGACAAGGAAGGTTTTTCTCTTCTCAATCAACTTTACTCTAAGTGCTTAAGTGGATGTTGATTGGGATGGTTGTTTGGTAGAAAATCCACAAAAGGTTTCTATATATTCATGTGTGATTCTCTTCTTGCATGGAATTCAAAGAAACAACCAATTGTATCCATATCTTCTATAGAAGCTGAGTATAAAGTTATTGCTTTCATCACTTTAGAACTGTTATGGCTTAAATAACTCTTACGCTTCTTCCAACATCAATCTCATATGGCTTTGTTGTTATGTGATAATGTCTCTACCATTCACCTTTCCTCTAACCTTGTCTCCCATCAAATATCAAAACATATTGACATTGATGTCCATTTTGTTAGACAACATGCTGAGTCTGGGTTCTTATGCCTTATTCATGTGAAATCTCATCAACAACTAGTGGATATTTTCTCCAAAGCCCTTTCGTAACATAAGTTTCGAGTTCTCATCCACAAGTTGGCCCTCAAAAACATTTTCTCTCCAACTTGAGGTAGCTTTTATCATATGTGTTTATTTTGTTTTATCTAGTTAGTTTTTAACTAATTTAGCTAAGTCTTGTTAGATTTAGTTGGTTTTTGTTTATTCTTTATTTGTTATATAAATGTTACGGGATTGACAAGTGTACCAAATTGTACAAGTAATAAAGTGAAAAGTCAAGTATCATTTCATAAGAGACTTGTGAAGCACTTGGCAATTCTTGCAATTCATAACTCAATTAGAAAATAAATTTCACAAAAACAAAAATAAAACCCAAACATATGTGCAACAATATATGATAAATACTTCAATAGGATTGGGTTTCATGACCCAATTCAAAGTAAAAGCACCAAACAATATTCATCTAATTCTTACTCTAGCATTAACACCTAATGTAACAAGCCCTAATGTCTTAGTGACAAGTCTAAACTTGAATAATAAAAACCCTAATGTCTTAGAAATTTTTATTATACATTTGCATTAAAGTCAAAAATATGATGTTAAGAATGACCAATGATGTACTCTATGTCTACATGCACAATCAATTAGTTGTCTACTATAATCTAAGTTCTAATATCGTGTCCAATAATTAGAGACCCGAAAATATGTAATCAATTAATTATCATGCAGTTAAAACAAGAATAAAACACAAGAGCGATGGAAAATAATTATATTTAATAGTGAAATTCACTAAGAGTTAAGAATACATTGTACCCAACTCCCATGACTAAGGGAGTTAGCTACTCCTTAACATTTTGAATACTATAATAATGATGAAGACAAAATGTCTCCAGCCTTGATAATACGCCTCTACCTTTTTTCCCTCTCTCCCACACAGAGGGGTCTTTCCCCCAAAAGGGGTTTCTTTTTTTCCTAAAGAGTTGTTTTTTACCTTTGTCAAACCATTTATTTATAGATTTTTTGAATTGGACAGGTCATGTAGCTTTGTACTTGATTTTGTTATTGAATATTCTGAATATATATCTTTTAATCTTTGTAGATTCCATATTGTTGATATATTTTTCAAATATTCTAATTTGTAACTGAAGTAACCAACCTAGTGAATAACTAATTTTATTGATATATTCTTTTAATATTCAGTAATTTTCACTCATTATATTCATAATCTTCTTAACTGCCTGAGATTTCTATTCATCTATAAAATATAAACAAAATATTTATTTTTTTCAAATTTATTAAATATCTGAAAAGATAATAATAAAAAGTAAAAATAAACAAAAAAATTAAAAATTAAAAATAAAACATAAAACATAATAATACTAATTATCAATAGACCGTATTTTCATAGGCTAAAGATTCGGTAAAACTTCACTTTTTATTTGTTTCAACTTTCTCTTTATTTCTAGCTTTAGGTTTATAAATCTGTTACGTCTTCCAATTAAAAATTTGATTTACCAATAAGCGAATCTAAAGATTTGTGATTTTTTTATAATTAAATCTATTTTGATAATTAATGTTAGTACATATTGATTTGTGATTTTTTTTTTAAATGGATTTTCGGAGGAATAAAATCAAACCTATAGACCTGAAAATACTGGACTGAGAATACTGAACTAACGAGTGAACCATAAAAGTCTAATTACATTTGTAATCATTCAAAAAAGAAAAAAAGTTTTAAAATTTAAGGAATACAACTCTTATAAGTTTAGTGACAATTCCTAATTTTTTTACATCTAAATAAGTTTATTTTGCAGAATTAAAAATAATTTATAAATGAATTAATATGTTTGATGAAAGGAAGATTTTAATACCGAAAAGAAAATGTTGAGCAGATTTAAACTATAAAAAATTTAGTAAGAATAAGTTAAAGAAAATTAATAATATTCAAAGATAAAAATTGTAAAAAATTAAAGGTCTTTTTTAGAATATAAAAAATTAACTCATGATAAATTTTTTAATGTACCGAATAATTTATCTTTTTGTCCTGATATATGAAATTTAAAGTATAGAATAATTTTCATAAAGAAAATCGTTTAATTTTTTTCATAATAAGTATTTTTTTAGTTATTTGTAATATAATTTTATCATAGTCTGTTGTTTTCATTATTTTTTTTCTTTTTTAATAAAATCATCTGTATTGATAATTATGTGTAATATGTCTGTATTTTAGAAAATTTAAGGAAAAATATAATTATGAAATAATTTTTAAAATAATCTACAAATATCTTAACAACGAACTGAAAAACGTGGCCCAATAAAATATTAATAACAATGAATTCGATTGACCGACATCAAGCAAGTTTAGGTGGGATTGTTGATTAAAGAACTGTAGGAGTCAATGTTAGCGTACTTGAGACAGCGTATCAAATCAATTTAGTTACTAAATTATAAAATATGCATTACTTAACAAATTCATAAAATAATACACTTTGGAGATTTTGTCTGTCTCTCCGATTTTCAAAGTTCAATTATTAGGGTTAGAATATATTGGATTTGATGACGAAAATTGAGAAAGAGTTTAAAAGAGAACATTTTTGTTTTGAATAAACTTATTTTGAATAAATTTAGACAGTGAGAAATGAATATAAATTAATTTTATTTCTTATTATTGTAGAAACAATAAAAAATAATGACAAATTATGAATACATATATTACTTTAATATTAATGTTAGTTAAAAGTCAAACGATATAAGTTTCATCTATTCTTTCGCATAAATCACTCTTCATCAATTTTTTTGCTCACACATTTCTTCCAACAAATTTGTACAAAGAGAGAGAAGGGTAAATTGTTTGGATTATGAGAATGAATTTTGAAAGAGTGAAGTTGAATAAATTTGAAAGGAAAAAAAAAGGTGAAAATGAAATTGTTTGTATTAGAAAAAAATCATGAAAGTTAATGAATGATAATTAATGATGTGATGTATTTAATAAATTAAAAATTATTATAAAATTTTAATACATAAAATATCATATTTTAATACATTAATATTATTTTATGTAATTACCGTTCCTTTCTCCGCAAATCTTCGTAACAGAGAAGAAAGTTAATATGCCAATTTTGTCTCGATTGTTGTGTATATTTTCATTGATTTGTGGACTTTCTTTGTGCACAATACATCAATGCTCTTCCGCACCAAACAAACAGACCATAAATGAAAAGTAATGTTAATTTACTCTTAAAAAAATTACTTTTACATTGGTTATTTAAGATATTTTATATTGATTTTGAATCCAACATATTTTGTACTTATATAATTAGTTGACACATATCTTGCATCTAGTGTTGAACCGATATAAATTAGACTCATATTTCTACGATTCTCTTTATAACTAACTAGCGTAACACAAGTGTGATAATGTTTGTGTATATGCATTTTTTAAATATATATATATATATATATATATATATATTAAAATTATATTTATTAAAAATAAAGTGAAATATATCAGAACAAATAAAAGAA
>Ga0099822_1005982_pt1 | contig 15878 bp, 10 predicted proteins | sample CowpeawhiteBW_FD_76839 | JGI IMG/M metagenome (GOLD analysis project Ga0099822, IMG submission 76839) | Root nodule microbial communities of legume samples collected from California USA - Cow pea white BW | ecosystem: Host-associated > Plants > Roots > Nodule | place: USA: California | collected...
ATAAAAAAAAAAAAAAATAAATATATATATATATATATATATATATATATATATATATATATATATATATATATATATATATATAATTTTTTCTTTCTTTCATTCTCAGTTTCAATTAAACAATGGTGTCATGCTTCCCCTCCTTCCTACAGAAATATAATGTAATCTTGATCACAAATTATCAACAATTCTTCATATTTTCCGAGCTTAATTATAAATCCTATAACATATTATTATTTTTTATTATGATCATTATTATTATTATTGTTAATAATAATATTATAAATCAGTGTAAGATTATTTTTGAAGTTTTTCTTGATTATGTTATATTTTATCTTAAAAATATGCGTTAACGGATTACCAAATGAGATTAGTCAGAAATAATTTTTAATTTGAAATCGGCTTTTAAATTTTCAGAAACCACACGATTATACACCCAAAGGGAATACGCCGCGCCTAAAATCATCCCAAACGCTACTAATGTGGCTACTAAGCTATTTCTACAGCGCTTCGCTAACTCGAAGCGCCTCGTTATGAGAATCTAGCTTCGCTAACGCTCGGCTAAGTCTTGAATCTTCGCGCGTTCGCTTTCTTTGACTCATAAATATTGTGATATTTTTTGTGTGAAAAAATTTGAAAAGAATATCTAAATTACTTCAATTTGTCGTTGTTTAAGAATTAAGTTCGATAATAACTTATATAAACTTTTATGTCATAACTCGTTGAAACAACTTCCAAGTAAAAAATATACTCATGTTAGTGAGATTCATGTAAATAATGCTTTTATATAAAACTATTGACAGCTTTTTTTATTAAATATGTTGAATGTGCTAAATACAAGTTGTGTTTAACTAACTAGACTTAACGCGACTTTGATCCAATCTTACCAATTCTTTATCCAAACTTTTTCTCCTTTTGGAGTAAAAGATAAATGTTATGTTGTGAAGAATAACAAGGCTCGTTTGGACCCAATTTCAGACCTGTTAAGTTTCGGCCCTGGTAATATGGGCTTTAAATATTGTCCGTGTAATGTTGTCTCGGCCCATTCATTGGAACAAATGCAATCTCAAAATTTCCGAAGCATGCCTATGGCCTTTTTTTTGCTTTCGGCTTTCAAAATGACTATGATTTATCTGTATGCATGAAATCCCTCCTATTGTATTTACCCCAAAGCTGAAATTAAATTGTTAAAGTAACATTTTTCTCATTGTTAATCTTGGTGTAATCTTACTCCTGTTTTTCATGGGAAATGTAAAGAAAACGAAAATGAAATTTCATCTGTCTCATGTTTAAATTATTGTCATTATATTCAAGATTGTGTTACCAGAGTATTCATACGGATATGGACCTTTTATACTAAGAAGTCTTCTTAATAACTACATTTGTTTCGAAATTCAAAATTTAACGTCGTCTTTAATAATGTAATGCACCCAACAATCAACATATTTTTGGTATACCTAAGTTATGTTAGGTATCACTTTGAAATTATGAACAGCAGCACTAAGGTTAGAGATATTTCTTGTGAATTAATCTCACCACGTGAAGAGAAAATGAAAGAAAATATGATATTAATCGATTCAAATACAGTGAAAGAATTAGTTTTCACAACATAGTTCATTAATAGAAAGAATCTTATAATTTATATTGTATATAACGTTCACGTTAATAAAATTAGAGTCTAGATTCTTTCTACCGTTATTTTTATTTTTTGTTTTCTCTTATGAATATTAAAAAGTATATTGTCTTAATATTTTAAATATGTTTTTAATATATTTTAAAAACTTTATGTAATCAGTATATTATAAAGACACAGTGTAAAAATAGTAAAAAATTCCAGAAAAAAATCAAAATCCGTACAATTATTACAAATGCAATAAAGTATTAAATTTTAGAACTATTTATATATTTTTTAACATGAATAATTTACTTAACTCATTTTCATATTTTTTAAATTCTTTCTCATTAAATAGACAAAAAAATATACAATTATATTTTTAGTGAATTGACTTTAAATACGCAATGATACTTGAAATATTTTAGCTAACAATTTTAAACGGAATTTGTGAGGTGGGTGTGTTTATGTTGGAGTTATGTGCAATCTAACTCTAATCCAACGCGATACGCATTAAAAAGTGTTGACAGAGTAATCTGTCCATTGAAAATGAAGTTTTAATGGTTTTCTAAACACAACCCAAGTCTTCCACAATCATATAATTTTTTTATTTGTCTTTTAGAATTTCAATAATGTATTTGCTTTTTTTTTTTTTTTTTTTTTTTTTTTTATTTTTTTTTTTTTTTTTTTTAATTTTTTTTTTTTTTTTTTATAATTTCAATAATTTATTTTCTTTTTTTTTTTTTTCTATTATACCCTTAGTCCTTACATTAAACAATTACAAATGCATTTTTGTTTATCATGTTAGATAGAGAGAAGATGGGCACAATTGAAAACAGTACAACTGTTTGATTAAATATAAAAAAATGGTATTTTTTTTTTCTCGATTATTTCAATATCACCTTAAATGATATTAAAAAATGAAGATAATATTTTATTAATATATTTTTTTTAAAATGCCATTCCTTACGCTGCTTTATAAATTATCAATTTTAAATAAAAACATTGTTTCTTTACATTTATCATTTTTAAAATTTCAAGATTTTGTTTTTGAATTATGCTCTTATTTTTATTTTAATTAATATGGAGGAGAGTCAAAATTAATTATGATAGCACATAAAAAAATAAAAAAAATACAATAAATAATGGACTCGTACTATACGCGTATTAATTATTCACATTTTTCTGAAGATTTATTTTTCCAGAAATTTGTTAAGTTCAAATAAGTTTAATATAATTAAAGGAAATTTCTATGAAACTTAAAGCAAAAGCAGAAACAGAGTTCAAGTATGATGAGGCATGAAATAGACAAAAGACATATACATATATATATATATATATATATATATATATATATATATATATATATATATATATATATATATATTACTCTTCATCCATCTAAACAAACTCAGCCTCTATTTTGTGAATACTGTGTGATTGTTGGATTCAGAGTAAACATCAAATACCTCAAACCTACCTCTGTCCCCATCAATAATCACTCTTGTTGAGTTGTAAGATAATGACATCATTCATTAATTCTATATATATCAATTTCTTTTCTATTTTTTCCAACAATTCTCAAAACACACTTCCTATCTTAAATCGCAAGTATCACCCTAATAACACAAAACTAGGATAATTCTACCAATCTAAACAAAATGCGATTGAAACTTTAGATGTGACCTATGTTTTCATGTGGCAGTACTCAAATTGTGTTGGAATAATCTAAACCTAGGGTACATACACCATGGTTCAATAAATGAAAAAAGAACAATTTAGGAAAACATACTACTGAACATTTTAAAAATTATTATGAAAGCGCAAAATAATTTTTTGATCAATATTATTTAACTTTAATTTATGTTTCATCTTGACTTCTATCTTTTTTTTATTACAATTTAATATATAAGGTATTAGTTTCAATGATAGCAGAAGTAGATAATAATTGACATAATGCAGCTTAGCAAAAACATCAAATTAAAGCAATTTTTTAAAATTAAACAAAAAGTTAAGATAATAAAGTAAGATTAAAGGTCTTTAATTATATATATTTGTTTGGCCTCTAAGTATAAGCGGGGAAAAGGACATGCTGCTGACAAATATCTAAGTTAGCAACTGTCAGTCATGACCTACAAATCTTATAAAATCTATATTATTAAAGAAACCTTTTTAACACATATTTAACGTAATTTTTTTTAGTTTCGATATATAAAATGTTTTAACAATTTGGAAGAAATAATCGCAAGATTAAAACAGACGAATATTTACAACGCAGAAACAAAGATAACATATCAGTTATAATCTGTAAAGAGAATAAAATACAAAATATAAAAAGAAATCTATTAGGTAAAGTGATTTGCTTTTTATAGCTCATGTGCTTGGCAAAAAAATAATATTGAATAAATAATTGGTGCAACTTCTCTTAGATTCTCTGCAACCATATGAACACACAACTGTAATAATACCATATTTATTACTATATTCATTAGTGGATAGCTTTATCGAATAAGAGACAAATCGTTAAAAGTGACCAAAAGTAAAAATGTTAAAAAATAACTGCACGTGTATATTTATTACTTGGTATGTTATTCTTGTGGTGGCGGGGCATGCATTATTTTTCTCTGAAAATGTTTAGCAGAAAGTAACTTTCTTATTTGGTCCCAGCCAAAAAGCGACCTAGTTTTTTCTCCCCAGTACAGACTTTTTTTGGCCGCCCAAATCCTTCGAAGCTTTTCTAATATACTAATGGACAAAGGGGATGATTAGAGAGACATTCACAGAAGAAAGTGTAGAGATAACTCGGAACATATTAAGAAAAAAAAGTTGATCAGAAATATAAATAATTCCAAATCTGTGGTTTAAAGTTTCTGGGGAATGGAAGCTAAAGCTAGGCGAGTATAGGTTGAGAATGATGAGAAAAAGAAGAAGGCATGTTATGTTGTTGAATGATTTGAAAAAGATGGAGCTTACAGGGTAACTTAGAGTAACAATGATAGATAAATATATGATGGTGATGATGATGGTGTATATACGGAAATGATGAAATCTAATGAGGTCTAACAAAGAAGATACTCAACTCGGGGCCTTGAGCCCCATCTGGGTTTATCATGTACAAAGCCTCTGAATCCTTAGACCCAACCACCCTCTCAAACCTTGCTCTCATGTACGTCATTTCACCGTCGCAATCTTTATGATCCGATGCGGTGGGGAGCACCCCTGCTCCCATGGAGACCCCTCTCAAATGCTGCATCACGTGGAGCTCATCGTCGCTCATCTGTTTCCGCCTGATGGAGTACCCCACCTTTCTGCCATTGCAATACACCGCCCACACGAACTCTTCCATCAGCTTCTTCTTGCTGCTCTTCGTCTCGCTCTCCAACGCAATCCTCATGATGTCGGACGCCATTTCCTTGTTCAGAGCACTGGCCAGCATGGGAAGCTCGATCAGAAAAATGGGCATCTGACGCGTGTCCTCTTGTATGGCCAGACTCACCCTCCCCTTCCGGTAACCGAAGATGGTGCCGGTTGTCGCACTGTCCTTTAGCATTTTCCGAGGTCTTCCGAGGAGAGCCACCATTTTGCATCCGGAAGTCAACATGGGAAACAACTTGAACATTTTCAAAAGCCCTCCTCCGCCGGAGAATTTGCTGCTACGCTTACTCTCCCCCGTCGTGTGACGGAGTAAAGATGCCAAAGCCGGGTTTTCCATCGGGTAACACGGGCTAGAATGCACCGATGGCATTATAGCATGCTATTATCTACCACACTAAATATGATATAGAGAAGAAAAGGGTGAAGGTGAGTTAAGTGCTAATAAGGTGTTAAAGAGGGTTAGGTCATGGAATCTTTATAGTGGCAAGTGAGGAGGTTACTTTAGACTTGCTTGAGTGAGGGAAAAACCGAGTGAGATTAAAGGTTGATGTGACCAAGTTTGTGAATTGATAGGGGGTTGAAGGTGATAAGATAAGGGCAGGGTGGACCACGAAAGACTTGAGAAAAAAAGAAAAAAAAAGAAAAGAAAAGAGGGTTGTGTTGTGGTAATGTTGGAGTGGCATGTGCCTCTCTGATCATTACTTGGAGTATCAACGTCAATTGCCTTTTTTGCTTTCTGAAAGCTTTGAGTAGTAATTATTGAGATGAAGAGCGTCCTTTCCCTAACAATTTTGCTGTGCGTACATGAAAATTTGCTTTTGCTTCTTAGTGACTCTCTCTTTCCTTCCACCCTTTTTTTTATTTTAATGTGTCAGACCATAGGTCATATTCGACAAAGGCGTTTTAGGCAGTAGAAATTATCAACAGGCCCGGTTGTACCAAAACCACTCTTTTCTTCTTTTCTTTCCTTTCATGCCTTTATGAATTCCTATTATTTTCCATCCCACGCTCGTGCTTTTTGCACACACATGGTCCGGGATCACTGAATGTATTCTTACGTTTTGGTTCAATGTAATACCAGAAACTCTAGCTTCATGTGTAGTGTGCATGGCATGATATCAAAAAGGGGAAAGAGAGAGGATAGGACACAAATCGGGTAAAGAGCAAGATGGGAGAAGAAAGTGGCGCATAAAAAACATTAATGTTAATGTTAAAAATGAACAAAATGGGACCTTCCACGAGAGTAATGAAAAAAGAAGAAGCAACGTCGGTATCAGGCTGGTACCATGAGAGGTTGACAAAGTATGCATTAAAGTTCCTTTTACGTATGGCGCATTGCTTCGTGATTTCGGCATTCCTAATTTTTCTGCCCCTCATGTGCTTCTGTTTCATTGCATTCCACTCTCATAAATAAATAAATAAAAATGTTTATTAAGTTCACATATCTAATCAGGATTGAGAAGGGTGTGTATCAAGTGGATTTCGAATGTGTCCAAGAAAGAATTGAAGCCAGCTATGACATGGAATTGATTGAATGGACCTACAACACTGCAAATTTTTGTTGTAAACTGTTTCAGAGCAGTGACTGATTACCAGCCACATTGTTGTAACTATGTCCTTACTTGGACCAAACAACGCGATGTTTATTCTCTGCCTTGCACTTCCCTTCGTTTTTCTTTCCAAGTGAAACATCCAGTTAGGCCAAAACTTTGACATTAATTATTCTCAAATCACACTCCAACCCTCGATTGCCTTTCAATTATTGGGGTGTTGATGGGATTCATGATTGTACACAACTTTCTTTTTTTCTTTTTTTAATTTTTTAGTATCTGGTTTGTATTATCTGAGATTGAATTGCCTGTTTTTATCATTGGGGGAAGGTAGACACATAACACTAACATTTTACCAGAAAATACACTTTCTGGAGAAAGCGAGAAGCTTTGGTGGGAAATGCTGCATCTCAGATTTGACTGTAACAGCTTGCCAAAAAACCAGTCACAATCACGTATCGGGCACAGTTTCATCAAGATCCAAATTAAACTTTCCTTTCAATGCAAAATATTGAAGTACAAAAATGTAAAAGGGTTCAAATTTCAACGACACTGAGAATAGTGCACCAAAGTAAGCACGAGTTATATAATTCATTCCCAATCAACGACGCTTTAGGAAATCATATAATTCATCATTTGTACTTATCGCGAATGCGTTTCTATTTGAATAAACCGGAAAAACTGAATATCATTTCGTCCACAAATGAAGATTTCTCTTACAAACTATTAGAAAATCTTCCTCAAATGTAAATTAGGGTTTTAGCACGATTGTCAAATTCCAATTTTAATATTTTAAAACTAAATAAATACCAACCTAAAATGTTGTTGATTTTCTTTTTATTCTATATCTATTAATTATTATTAAATATAAATTTATATTTTATTTTAGTTTTTAGTATCATAAAATTATGATATTATATTTTTTTTAAATTATTAACCTTGGACACGTGTCTTAGCTAGTTCGATAACAAATTTAATTTTAAAATTATGGAATTATAATATACGTATAATACATGGTAAATATTTGATTTTATGTAATAGATATTTTCTAAAAGAAAATAGTATATGCAATGATGGTTCCAATAATTTTATGCTGATTGATTATAAATTATCACGTATGGTGATTTGATTGATTTTTTATCATATCTACCTCGAAAAGAGTCATCCTTAACATATTTATTGGTTGAGATCATAAAATCTCTTTACATAATCGTATAATAATTAAGCTTTATTTTTAATAAATAAATATAACTTAATAGAAATTTATATTAAATATATAAATTATGCTTAAGTAATAACGATACAAGGTTGTTTGTAAGTATTGATAATTTCTTCTAAAAATTATTAAAAGTTTATATATGAAATAAAAAGAGAAATAATGAAAAAGCTAAAATGATAAAAAAGGATTAAATACACAAATAATGATAAAATTGGTAGTTTTAGACAGTTGAAGTAATTGTTTTCTGACAAACTGTGGCATAGAAGAAGAATTGCACACATCAAAAGTACAAAAGAAAGAATATTGATAATATTTAATTGAGAGTGTAGAGACTCGAGACGGAAAGCATCACTCTCCAAATTTAAACTTTAATTATAGTATGAGAATAGACCAATTGTCTTTATATTTTTAATTGCTTTCTTTGGAACTCATTTCAAATAAATGGTTCCTTAAAAGCAACTTATCTTTTAACAAATTATGAACATTATTTTATAGAAAAGGTGAGTAACATAAAGGAAAGCCACGTTTGTGTGTCACTTATAGATCAAGATGGAACATAGTTATATTACTATAAAATATATATATATGGAGTTTAATTATTCTAGTTTTTAACATTATTTTTTACTGTAATTATTTTTTTCTTTTTCACTCTCTTTTATTTTATTTTTATATTATTTAAATAAAACATTACAGTCATAACATTAATAGTAATAGTTAGATTAAGAAAGAAGAAAATTAAGAATGAGAATGAGAATCGTATAGAGTAAAACTACGTTATAATGGCTTACCACCTCCAAGAGATATATTACTATTAAATGTTAAATATCATTTCACAAAAAAAATATATATATATATATATATATATACAGTGAATTTAAATTAAATAATAATTAATTTACATTTCTTCGAAAATTGAAGGATGTAATTTGCCTTAAGACACCCCTCCAGTGACCCTTCCTTGTAGAATTGATATAGTTAACTTATAGTTCAAACTCAATTGTTTTTTCTGACGTTGTTGTCGGCCTGATTGATTTGGGCTTTCACTAGTCCAATTCACAATTTAAATGAGGCCTTGTAAAGACTTTGATTTGACCATTTCTTCCTGCACCCCCTTTTTATAATATTTTTTTGCATATCATACATGTCAGCCCACTTACCTTTGGGCTGAACTACCCAATATTTGCAATTCATTTTGAAATTATGGAGCAATCTAGCTCTCGTTTTTAACTTCCACGTTTTCTTTTATTTCAAATAAATGTCTACATATTACTATTAAAATACAATGTAATCATTATATGGTTGGTCTAAATTATATCTTTATCAAAAACATTTTATTTTATTTTATTATTTAGAGACTTATCTTGAAACTAACATAATAAGAAGGCATTTAAGGAAATCTTTCGAAGTGAGAAAATAACAAATGGCATTTACATTATTCTCACATGTATGATCTAGAGCTGTTCACTAATTGTATCCACAGAACCAATAAAACCTTACAGAAAACAGAAGCAAAACTATGTACACAACAAGTATCTAAAATTGAACTCATGTGTCATAATCTGTACAAATTGTGAGAGGGGCTCGGTTTTTCTTTCCTCAATGAGCTTAATGGCTTCTTTCCCCACATCACTTGGTAATTGGAGGCAAATCCAATCCAGCAATGATTCCAAGTCTTTTGCAAAGTCCAGTAAATACCAATCCAGCAACTTCGGGATAAGGAACTTTGATGTCGAAATTCCAACTGCAGCCTGTAAGTATTCCTTTTTGGCCATTTCAAGTTCGTTCTCAACCTGAGATGCTGTGTAAATTCTCACCTGCAATTGAGAAAATCAGCAACAAGACACTGCAAATCACGAAATTATTGAATTTATTGAGTGCAATAAAAGCAGAAGTTTAAAATCAAGTACATTAACAAGAGTAACGGGTTTATCATTATGCACTGCTTATAGTAGATGAGAAATATTCAATGTAAAGTAGGTATCAACTTACAGCAGGAGAGGACCAAGTTCCACAGGATAGAGCAAATGTCACCAGGGGCTCTGACAATTCTAGTCCATAAGTTTCATGATTTTTCCCTCCCTTTGATAATGTTGTCTGTTTAGGATTTGGCTGTAATAAGCTTCGCAATTTCTAAAATTCCCACCCAAGAAAAGCTAGACTTGAAATGAAAAGAACTCTGAATAATAATTAAAATGAACATGCTTACAAATTTGTAGTGATAAGGAAGTCTTAAAATGCCATGTTCTATTGTCGTTGCACTTAGCAAGTGTCCACCCACATTTATTGTGGCCTGAGTAACAAGAAAACAGTATAAATTCTTGAACCTACCAATGCTACTACATCAACTCAGGGAACAAACGAAATGCATTGCGATCCAAGCCACAAGACAAACTTTCATACCTTCTGCATCAGCGCAACCACCATTTCAGGACTCTCTGGTATGCCATTTTCTATGTATGCCTGAAGCAAAGCAGAACTTAAATAAGCTATTACCCACTTTAAAAACTTGTTTGGTTAAAGAAAAGGTTCTGTCAACAAAGGCCATTTCAGATGACACTACTTGTTCTGATAGCATGGTTGACTTACATTCATCATACATGAGTTATAGATGTTGATCCAGAATGCAAGCTTCTCCTGGTGGTTGAGATTGTCAATGTTGACACAGGCTAGTTTTCTCAGAAGAAGTCTGCAAATTTTCCAAATTTAGAGTATTATAACATCTAAATGACACAATTGATAGTATCGAGGAAAAAAATAATAATTTGTAAAGAATAACATACTTCAACCGGTGCAGTAAAAACAAAGATTTTGCAGTTCGTTTTGGATCGAATGATTTGGCTTCAATTGCACATAATTGCTTGTATGGACCAATTTCCCTCTTTCCGAATTCCAAGCAGATACCATAAGGATCCCAAAACTCGCTTCCTTCAACGCAGTTTTTACTAGATTTTGGAGTCCAGGAGTGTGGTACATTACCTGCAGAATCCAAATTCTTCACAGTACTCATTCTCAAGAGAATGCTTGATAAACACTTCAGAATATTTTCAGAGATTATATTTGGACTTTCCCCCCCTTTTGGTTTGTCATGTAGACTATGGTTTCTCATTTCTGCAATTGGCTGGTCTTTCATCCTTAGTTCTTGCTGCATAATTGGAAAGCTCACATTTATTGACTTCAAAAACTCACGTTTTTTCACTAGTACTCCTATCAGAGAACTTAAAACTCTTAACACACGACACACCTGCTTTTTTAGAGGATCCCAACGTTTCTGTGGTGATTTATTGTCGACAGGGAGTTTCTTAAATGGCGATTTTGTAGTCTGGCCTTTGCATATGGACTGCTTGCTACTCTTGGAAGAATTAGTACATGTTTGGTTCTCTTTTCCATGTCTATCTTCTGGAGAGACAAACAAGAGAATGAAGTTAATGAAACGCATTCTCAATAATGAAACAACTTAACCTCAATTGGTGACACAAAATGGTCAGTTACTCACTTGGAAGTGTTGCTGTAGGCCTGGTTTCAGATCTTGCAGCATTATCCAGTGTCTGGGAAAGGGACTCCTCTTTAACCTGTTTGGGACTACTATGCGGACTTACATTGCTCACACCAGCTGATTGCTCAAGTTTCATCCTAGAGGATGACATGTACACAGCTTCCTGGTACAAGTCCTGCCTGAAATGCACAACCTGTTCTTCAAGCCTAACAATTTCTTCTTCCAGTACTGCCACCTCAGCAAGAAGTCCTAGTGTCTAGAAATTTCAGATTAAATCCAACAGCCAAATGGTCATGTTTCTTGAACACGATAACCTCTTCTTATAACACTTCAAAATTTAGTTCAAATGAGTTAATTTCGCTTTTAACCTCTTGTCAGTTTCTAACTTGTGATTTTAAGTTTAAATGATTTATTTCATTAGAAATTAGTACTGGTTAATAAAAGAGAAAATAGTCCATCTACTTTACAATTTACACTGTTAACCAAAACCAAATAAAGCATATTGGTAAGTTTGAACAATTATTCCATTCTATAGTTATATAGACTATATTTCAATCCTTATATTTAGAACAATCCATTTTAATATATGTATTTATAACTTTGAATCTGTATTAGTCTCTATCATCTAAGTTCATAGGAATTAAATGAGATTAAATATGGCATATATATAAGAGATAAATGGATAGTTTTTAAGTACAAAGACTAAAATGTAAAATTTATATAACTATACAACCAAATAAATAATTAATTCTAAGGTTTTGCAATAATGACTTTAAAATCACATAAGCCGTGATTTTTATTGGTTACAGTAAAATTACAATCACAGTGCATAGAAATAAATTGTTTATGAAGAAAAAAACTGACAATGAGAAGGAAGAGAGATTACTAACGTAGGGAGGCAGATACGGAGGAAGACGAGGCAGAGCTCCCAAAGGTCTGTTGAAAGCTCTCTCCAATGCTCTGTGTATGTTCTCCTCACGTCTAAGCTTTTTCTTCAACCTGTCAACCTGAAAAATAAGTTGGAGAATCCATCTCAGTTGGCAATTAGAAGCAAGAAAATGAAACCCATATAACAAATTCCAGAAGAAACTATGCCATTACATCTTGCTGTAAAGCCAGTTTTCTGTCTTTGCTCGATGTTTTTCCACCCTTAACTGAACTATTCGCTCTCCCTCGCGAGCTTTCCCGCATCTCTGCCTTTTCATTCAAGGTTTCAGAGGTTAGAATTTAAGTAAGCAACTAGGATCACAGTTTGAATTGAAAGTGCGCGTATTCTCAGTGTGCCAGATTCACAAGTAAAAAGCAAAAAAAAAGAAAAAAAAAAGGTTTGAAACCTTGAGGTTTATAGAACCCAATTCGATCACGAATAATGAAAACTAAGGGTATCTTTTCTTTTCCTCAATTCATCCCCTCCCATTTGCGTTACTTTGTCAATAAAAAAAATGCCGACTTTTCAGAATTTCTGGGATCATTGATTGTTAAAACTGAAGCCATAGTTTTGGATAAGAACTGTTACGCTATCATAATCATAATTAATACTACTAATAATAATAACAATAATGATAATCATAATTGAATAGAATAGCAATAATACTAATAAATGAATTTGATGTACTGTAGCAACCGTTTTTCAAAAATATACAGAGGACATAAAATGAACCGGGTTTTGAGGTGGAACTTTAGAGCAAATTTAATTACCCTTTCATGTGACACCGTGATGGGAGGTTTCTTATGCTGCAGCTTGGCCCTGATGCTGGTGTTCATCTTTTCAAATTCTTCTATAAGTCTGCACCTGCATGCATATATGTTCACCTCTGAGCTCTATCCATCAAGTTGAGTTAAACGGTGATCGAAGTGGTGAAGAAGAAGATGAGCAGAAAGAAACAAAGATGGTTCGGTGAAGCTCAACAGAAGAAGACAATGAGAGTGGGACGGTAAAATTCCACCACCACCACTACTAGGCTTTAAGGCTTTAACCGCTTCAGATCATGAAAACGGTACTTAAAGACGCTTCTGTTAACCAAGGCACATGCTCAAGACTAAAAAAAAAAATTAAATTAAAAAAAAAAACAGAACAAAACAAAACTTCTTGATATATTTTATTTTTCAGTTTTTAGGAATAAATAAGCGTTTTCTTAAATATACAATAATTATCAATATAAAAGAAGCTTAGACTTTGATAAATCATGAATAATTAATATAAAAATCATGACGTGAGTAATAAATGATAGTAGAGTTCTTTTTTAAGGAATATATTATTTATTTATATTGTAATTAAGTTTTAAAAAAATGATTCTCCTCTTCTTCTTAAAGACAAAATAAACCCTAAAATGAAAGGGGCTAAGGCGCATGCCATGATGAAACACAGTGCGCTTTCCATTTAAGTTCTTGCTGTATTCATTTTAACCCAAACAAAACGCTCCTCTCTCAAGCCTTTTTGTCTTACTTTCTTATCCTTCTACTGTTTTCATTTTCTGTTTTGTTGATTCTAACAAAAGTAAAACTTTGATGTGGGTTGGTGGGTGGCTTTTACTGCATGCTTAAATTAAACTAAATTAAACTTTGTGACATTAATTATCTGGTGGTAGAGATATATGAGTCAGGTCACAATCAAATCGTAATATTTAAACTGTTATATTCTTAAATAAAAAGAATTATACTTTAACTAATAATTATAGTTTATGACAAAATAATAAACACTCGATCCTAACAATAACATTAAAGCAAAGGCAACTAAACCATTTTATTTTCTCGTTTTCGGACAAATTAAGAAAACTAATGAATTCAACCGTATTCTAAATGCTTACAATAATTGGTGGTATAAATTATGTGGCAGGTGAAACATCATAAACTCTGTTTTTCTTAATACAAACGCGTCATCTGTAATATATGTCAATTAGCAACGTTCCATTCATCACTAATACAAAATAAGAGAGGAATGTTAAATCGAAGGTTGAGTATCGGAGTGTATTGTTGTGATACGTTACAAGTCTTTGTCACGTACTTGTTAAATAAATGTTTGTATTTGACATGCTAACTAGTACTAAACAAAAAACTTAGCTGACAAAAAGGAAAATGTTTTTTTTTTTTTGTCATTAAACTAAAATGATGTTTCATTGAGAAAAAACTAGTGAGTGGTAATAGAAAAGGAATCGCAGATGAAACGGCAAATAAGATGATGATGATGGGTAGGTGAGAAGATATGGAAAGAAGGTAAAGCTTGTGTTTAAAACAATGGATCCATCAAAAACCACGTGACGGTGACTCCAAATCACAAGGTGACGACGTTACACATATCTTTATTTTTAATTTTCTTAAAAAAAGGAGATTATTCGCTAATTCTCAATGTATTTTAGCATCTAATCTCTAATCTAATATTCGTAGAAGGAGCATGTCAATGTCTTTTCATAATGTAATTTTAGCTTTTTGGGTTGTCATGCTTCTTTTCCAAACACTGGACTGGATTAGTGACCCAACTTTATTCGCAATAATTTTGTCCAACACTAATTTCTTTTCTTATTTATACTTATTCTCTCAATTATGTCAATTAAATACTACTACTATACATTTTTCAACAATTCATTTATTCCTAAGTCTCCAAGCAATATAATTGTATTATTATAGTTCAATTGTTTGAGATAATACAAATATATATATATATATATATATATATATATGAGGATAATTAAATTGACGATTAAAAATTATATATGGTGTGAAATCTATTATTATTAAATGTAAAACTTCAACCAGCAAATCCCTCTCTAGTTAATAATTATCGAATAAGAAAGACAGTCTTAAAAATCGATGTGATTTTGTTGGATAATTGCTTTTCATAGACACGTGTGAAAAGCAGAAGAAAAATTATAACTTAAAATTAATTTAAATATAAATAAATTTATATAAAATCTATATACACTTTTCTTAAAACTATATTTTTAAATTATATATAAATTTATTTTATTTATTTTTTCAATTTCTTATAGAAAATTTTATTTAAATATAACATGGAATCGATATTATAAATCAAACTGTCAACTCTTTCTAACTATATCTATAGGAGTACATGGACATTGCATGTTGAAATTTTTTTGTTTTTTTTTTTCATATTTAAGAATGTTCCATTCTAACCTCTATAGTTGCTTTAAAATAGGTAGGACAATCGGGTAGCGACGAGGTTGTCCTTTAGAGAGAGTCAAAGAGTTTACTCAAGAGAGATTCCAAACTCAAATTATTGTTGTGTATAATAATGGGCTAAAATGTATTAAACGAACATATCTCATAAAGGTGACTATACTTGTATTTATAGGCCAGAATGGGTGAGAGTGCTACACTTTTTTTTCTTATTTAGATAGCTAGCAATATATATTAAATGAAATATTTAATTTTTTTTTTCTTAAATATAAACTTCAATGAATAAAAAGTAAAAAAGTTCTACAAGTAGTTTTATTATTTTTACTTCATGTACATATTATCTTTACCGACATAATTTTATTTATATTGTTTCTAAACTATCTGTAAGATTATGAGTCTTGAAACTGTATGTTTTCATAACTAAATATACTCTATATATACTCTATATAGAAGGTGATAGATAGTAAATTAAGAAGAATATATATATATATATAT